>Ga0325410_1003042_pt1 | contig 18840 bp, 8 predicted proteins | sample PopdelMetagenome_16_FD_206182 | JGI IMG/M metagenome (GOLD analysis project Ga0325410, IMG submission 206182) | Populus deltoides microbial communities from Bellville, Georgia, United States - Xylem-PdIQD-R3 | ecosystem: Host-associated > Plants > Phyllosphere > Stem > Wood/Secondary xylem... | reverse complement strand
AATGTCTAGTTATGATGACTTTCATTGTATGACTATATGATGTGTGGATTACTTGAATGTGAACATATGTATCCTTAGGATATGTATGGTATTGGTTTATGCAATTATTGAATACGAATATGCTAATTTATGATCATTTGATGTGTCAGACGGTGTGATCGGGATCAAACCTTCGACCGAATAAGGACACCTCACAAGAGGAGTAGATAGTGTGATCTCCACCCTCTTCTATAATAATATAGATTCCCTGAAATGATCTATTTATAAAATTGTTGCTATTTGATTATGATTACTAAAAATCTCTCATGAAATAGTTGATTGAATATTGCAATTAGCTTAGGCTAATGGTATCCGTAATGGATGACCAGATTTGACTATTATGATTAGCCTTGGCTAATAGTGTCTGTAATCGATAATCAAGATTAAGTATTGTGACTAGTTATGGTTAATGGTATCCACAATGAATGACCGAATTTGAATAAAGTGATTAACCTCGGCTAATGGTGTCTGTAATGGATAATCAGGATTGAGTATTGTGATTAGCTATGGCTAATGGTATCCATAAAGAATGACCGAGATTGAATAAAGTGATTAGCATCAGCTAATGTATCCATAAAGAATGACCGGGATTGAATAAAGTGATTAACATCAGCTAATGGCATCCGTAATGGTCACCCGAGATTGAGTATTATGATTAGCTATGGCTAATGGTATCGGTAAAGGATGACCGAGATTGAATGAATTGATTAGCCTCAGTTAATGGTGTCCATAATGGATAATCAGGATTGATTATTGTGATTAGTTATGGCTAATGGTATCCATAAGGGATGACCGAGGTTGAATAAAGTAATTAGTGTAAACCCTGGGAAATAAATAGTTGGGTAAATTGCAAAATAAATAAATGAAAAATAAAAGTGAAGAAATTCATGTACAAGTTTAAATAAAAATAGGAATTCAGAAATTTTCGGATATAAATTTCCAGATGAAATATTTCAAGGCATTATAAATTGACCTTGAAATATTGAGGGTTGGATTAAATTAAAAAAAAATAAACTAAACAAAAAAAAATTAGGGGTGGAATTATAAGAAACGACAAAAAGAGTTATAGCTTAATTATAAGAAGAAAAAGATATAGGGGCAAAAGTAACACACTTAAAGGAGTTGGGGCCTAAGTGCAAATAAGAAAAAATATAGAGTATAAATACTCATCTCCCTTGCACACCAAAAATCTACAACAACCATAAGGAAAAGGAGGGGAGTTTTTGTATCCATTCTTGCAAAATCAAAAGAAAGATACCAAAATTTCCAAGAACCCGTCCAAGATTAAGGATTTATAGGTAGAATAAAGACTTGTGGACAATAAATTAACAAGAAAATTTGAACAAGAAGACAGGAGAGAGGGTCGGTTGTCAATAGAAAAAGATGGAGTAAAAAGTTTTTGCCTTAAATATGTTTTATTTTCCAAATTTCTTTCATTTTAATTTCTTCATGATTTCACTCCATTCAACAAGATAGCTGTTTATTCAATCAACATGTTCATATAGCAATGTTCCTCTATATTCTTACACCATAATCATTCTTCCCCTCATATAAAGAATACACAATTAATCCATAACAATATTAATAATGCTAAACAAGGATAATAACATATGTAGTGTGTGTAAAAAAAAATAGGAGAAATTACAAAGGAATGAGTTTCTTTATGTTGACCTAATCTTGCTATATTGTAGAGGTAGGAAAATTGTTTGAATGTTTTATTTTAGAATTGGTTTAAATTTGTGATTTAATAATGTCAAATGGCCTTGGATAATGTTTTTTATGCATGAAAATAAGTTAGAAGTTGAAAAGGATTTCCAAGGAATGAAAATCCTCGTTGTCCAAAATTTTAGCTATAAAGGAGGGGCTATCGTGATTGTTGATTTTAAGCCTTAAAACAAAATAATTTGGAGTTGATTTCTTCATAAAATTTGTATTTATATGTTTTAGCCTTTCATGTAGACAAATCACGCCCAAAACTGAGTTTTAAAGCTTTAGTTATGATTAAAACAATAGATAGTGTATTGGGTTGGTTAAGCTAAATTGATCGGAATTAGACAATTTTTAATCTTTGCTTGGAATTGTTGTTAAGTGATGGTTTTAATAACAAAATTACAAGAATGAATATGAACATGAAAATGGGAAAGAGTATGAGATTCTAAGGAAATTCCTTGTGATTAGTTTGAGAATACTAGTTGAATGAGAATTAAATGAAGTTGTCATGGTGGTTGTATTGTTGATAAAAACTAAATCCCTTGCGGTACAGGTAAAGCTGTGGGGACTGGACAATTGCATGGAGTGGCAACACGTGCACATAATCTAAGTGATGTGATCCAACCATTAAAGGATCCATTGGAGGTTCTAGTTGGTCCAGTTACTAGGTTTAGGGCTAAGAAGTTCAAAGAAGCTTTCAATAAACTTCTTCAAGAGACATGGGCTAAGGTGGAGTTCAAGAGGATTTGTAATAATAAATAGAAAGCCTTGATTAATCTGATTCATGTTCAAGAGGGGCTTGTTGGTGGAACCAAGACCATTACACAATGATTGGGAGAAGAAGACTAGATTTGGACAGTTTGACCTTGCGTTACTCTTTTAGTCATAACTAGTGCTACAGATTGAATGTTGATGTGATTCCGGTTGGGCTAGAAACTAGACTTCCATACCTTTACAAAGCTATATGGAACACCTGCTAATTTATTAAGACGAGAGAGAACCATCCATTTTAAGTTGGGTTTTTGCTGCTGCTAAACAGAATGCGAAAACAACAAACTTGTTTTATTTAATTAGTTGAGTTATCAAACTTTATTTATTTTAAGAAGAGACATTTTATTTGGGTCTTAGACTTGTTTATTTTTTTATTTTAATTAGTTTGGGCTATTTTTAGCTTGGGTTGATTATTATTTAAATTGGGTTTATGTGAGACCTATTAGGGAAATTAAAGTTTTGGCTTGGAATTTAAATCCTCTTTAGAAATAATTTTAGGGTAGATTTTTGATGATATTTTTAGCATTGTAACCGACTTTTTGGTTGCTTAATCTTGGTTCTTGATTGAACTTTCAACTCTTCAAAGAATTGACCATTCTTTGTTGTGAATTTATACTTCCTTTGCTCGTCTCCAAGAGTAGGCGTTGTGATCGAGTTGGCTTATAGTCTTGTTGCCTTAGAGCAAGTCTTCCATTTTGATAAGCTCATTCAAATCTTAACAAAATTAGATTAGATTGATCTTGGGGTCGTGAATTCCATTAAATTCCACTAGGGTTTGCATCACCAGGTAGGTGCATCGCACCTTATCTTTTTAAATTGTATAAACTTATTGATAAATTTCAGAATTTATTGTTTTATTGCTTCGATAATATTAGAATGAATATGAGTACCTTACGTACATTGATATGTATCAAACTTGTGATGATATTATTGGAATGAATAAGAGTACGTTGCATACAACGATATACCTCCATTAGTTAGGATAATGTTTGAGTGAATATAAGTACCTTGCGTGCATTGTTATGTATCAAATTAATGATGTTATCATTAGGATGGATACAATTACCTTACATTGATAAGTATGAAATTATTCATGGTAACTTTAGAATAGACGTAATTATCTTACATACCTCAGTATGGATTGGGTATACACAATGACTTGAAGATTGAAGGAGAAATGATAGATAATTGGTCACCATAATGTTGGTGGCTAAGGATACATTACACTGATAATTAGCACCATGATGAGGGTGGCAAAGGGCATAAATTAATACTTGGCACTGTAATGAGGGTGACCAAGGTTATGTGAATGATGCTTAGTGACTATAATATTGATAACTAAGAATGTGTGTGAATGACACTTGGAAACCATGGTTAGAATGCATATCATGTTAATAAGAAAAATGAAAGGGGATCGGTATGAATGGAAGATTCAGATGACATTGATTAGCTATCCGGTTTTGGATAGCTAATGGTATCAATGAGGTTTCATTGGTACCGACATTTCAGATGACATTGATTAGCTATCCGGGTTTGGATAGCTAATGGTATCAATGAGGTTCCATTGGTTCTAGCATTTCAGATGACATTGATTAGTTTTGGATAGCTAATGTATTGATGGGGTTTCATTGGTGCTGACATTTCTTTAATTGATTAGTCGATCCCGTGCAATTGGGTTACTAATGATATTAGTAAAGATTATTAACTAATTTGTACTTAAAAGTGCATTTTTATCAAGGTTTTATATTATCATTTTGCACTTGAAGTATCAATAACTCCTTAACTAAAGAATGTTTTATAACAACAAGTCTAATACTATAAGATACCTTTAATTTATGGTAAATGTTCATCTTAAATGTAGGCCTATCACATAAATCAAATGATTGATTGATGAGTTTAACTACTGAAATTAAAAAGACAAAGAGAGGGGCAAGCTTAGAAAAGAGATGTTGATTCAGTCCAAACTGGAACACCATTCAGCTATTGGATCATAACTGGAGCTGTAGAACTTGGATTTAGGTCTGGTTTATATGTATGGAAAGCTAAAACATAGGCCTAAAACTTTCATAAAAATTCAAAATTTAAAAAGGCTGTTTTCAAGTTCAAATTGTAGCAACAATGGAGAAGTCGGAATCTGTCCTGTAGCCCAGATATTATTCAGTGTTCAGCCCATATCTCGAGTTCTAGAAGTCCAAATGCACTGATTCTTTTTTTGTTGGAAAGCTGAGACAATTTCCCAGAACTTTCATGAAGACTATTTATTTAAATTCTGATGTTAGCAATGACGTTTTCTGCAGACAAGAAGATAAGGAGTGTTACCAAGTCAAGAGGTGGCCACCCACTCAACAATTAGTCATCAAATAAATAGTTCTGAATTTTAGCCTATAAAAGGAGGTATTTGCCATGTATTTAGGCATCTTGGTTTTCAGATCAAGATCATGCTCTTTATTTCTTTCTTTATATTTTTGTAATGCTTAAGTTTTGCTTTCATTAATCTCTTGTTTATGCTTTTCATTTCCTTTACTATACTTATATAATTATGTTTTTATCTTATTTATCTATGTTTCTCTTCTTCATTATGTTTAGTTAAGTTTATTATGTCAAGGTGAAAATGTTACACTAATGGTGTAAGAATAAGTATAATATAAACTCAACATGGACTTTAATGCTTGATACTAACATGTTTTGTATTTGTTATCTTATTCACTCTTAATACTTTGCTTGTTAAATGGTTAATCTAGATTTATGTTGTATAAACCTTGGTACAACAAATACTTGGCACTTTCATAGCCCAACTGTATGGTATAACCAACACCTGTGCTATGAAAGGAACTTGATTTGTTGTTAACATAAGTTATCATCATGAATACCTGACAACATTTACAAGTATTAGCATTATTCGAATAAGATAATTAATATAATCATGTTAACAATTTATAATCCAATTAGAACCTCCTTTGTGTATGGTTTCCATTTGAATAATAAAAAGAGTTTATATTATACTTATTTGAAATACCATTAGTGGATCCTCTAACATTGACAATTGTTTTATCTTTGTTTAAATCCTTACATCATTATCACATCTCAAAGCTCTCTTCAAATCTTTTCTTTTATTTATAATTCTATATAGTTCACCTCCATGTGGTTCGACCTCGGTCTTGCTGGGTTATTTATTACTCCGACACTCCTACACTTGGGAGAAGACATCATATCTTTTGATCGTTTCACTAACATCAGCTTGGTTACTCCTGATTAAGTGAAAAAGATAAGTTGTAATGACATAAGCTAATGATACCAAAAGATGAATATTTTGGTATCAAGTGAGAATTGAATTATAAGGAGATGGTGTTTGAAAATCGTTGAGTTGTGTTGAGATTTTCAAGATGAAATTATTCTCGACAAATGGGATAGGATATTAGATGGATATTGGTAATAGATGAAAAATATATGTTTATGCCTAATTTTATGTATCAAAAGAAATTCCATGGAGATTACTACCTCTCATTGTTATTATTTGTTACTACCTTTTTATATTTATGTGTACACGTTAATTTTTATTTTCAGGTCCATCAGGTTCGCATCAGGAATGATATTGGTTTAGTTACCTTTTGCTTTTGACCATGTAATTATTTGTAAATTAAGAGACTTGTCTTCTTAAACTTGAAATGTAATATTAATCTGTAAATTTGAATATATGACTTTAATCTAATGTTTATAACTCTAAGTACCTATTTAACTATACGTGTTTATAGTTGAAATCGAATCTTTCACTTGAATTATATTATATGATGTTATTGAATAAGATGTGTGGTGCTGATGATGATGAGTTGGGTTAAGATCCAGGATGATTGGATATGGATGTGAAATAAAATTAAAATGTAATATGATTTTGCCGATAACTTGGGACCTTCCAGTATAGGGGAGACTCTACCAAAATTTTGGTGGAACTTGTATAAAAAACAAATTACCTGAAAATTTCCAATGTATCGCGGAAAAGGACGTAGAAAATCAAGGTTGTTACACACATGTCCACGTTCAAGTGTTCCACATATTACACAATCATATGATGAAGTCGTTACAAGCATTTAAGTCATTTACGATATGGAAATCAGTTGCAGAAAATCCTAAGTGAAAGCTGGTTCGCTAGTGACGCTAAATTCGTCAGTGAAAACTGGTTCATTAGTGACATAGGACTTGTTAACGAAAATTGATTCACTGGTGACATAAGACTCATCAACGAAAACTAATTCAATGGTGACTCAGGATTCTTCGGTAAAAATTGATTCACTGGTGACCTAGAATTCATCAGCAAAAATTAAGTCATTGAGGACATAGAATTGTCAGCGAAGACTGGGTTGTTGCCGACTCAGAAATTATCAACGCAATCCAGTCATATGGCTGATGCAAGGAATCATAACGTACTTAGTTTGTTGTTAACTCAAAAATCGTTGACGAAAACTGAGTCGTTACCGACCCAAAAATCATCAATGCGATCCAGTTCTATGATTGATGCTGAAGTCATCAACGCACATAATCTATTGCTGACTTAAAAATTGTTAATGAAAACTGAGTCATTGCTGATCCAAAATCATCGTAGACGCAATCCTTGTCGCTGTCGATTCAGAAATCGCCAGTGACGATCAAGTCATTTTTTGTTTGAATTTCTCCCTTGGCTAAGCGTAAATTTACGCTACGCTTTTCCCCTTACACATATCCCAAACCAGTTGAATATAGAATATCACCAATCATACTTCATTCATCATACATTACCAAGTAACACAAAGACAACATCTCCGTATGTACTTTTACCATAGTTTCTCCCAAGTTTACTCATGCAATTCATCATTTTTATCATAAGAATAATCACAACAACATGTCACAACCATATTTCCATTCACTTGATTCATATTCGTATAAATTCATCAATCTCATAACAAAATCAAGGCATTAACATCATTATGAATTTCATTCTAGCACATGTTCTAGAAATTCAAAAATATTGCAATCTATGCACTTCATCACTTCATTTCACATTTCATGTAAGTTCATTAATCATAAGTGAAAATCAAAACACTAATCATCAACATACATTCTTTGTTTGGTTTAAACATGCTCTTAAGAGTCAAACAAGGTCATAATTATGCATTTTGTCACACCCTGAGACATCACGCCGCCCGATTAAAAATAATCTTTTAAGAAAAAAGAACAGATATCTAGTATCTTGTTCTTAAGGAGGAAAATATCTAGTTCAAGAAGTCACCACCTAGTATTATGGTCACTAAAAATCCTAACTGATTAACAGAGATTCTATGGTACGAGACTAATTACGCGAAAGGGAAGATGCTATCACCCCTTAAGCATCTTACCTAAGGCAAGCTGCATTGCTTGTGTTTGACTAAAATTGCTAAGAATATGTTCTCCTCATTTTTTTTGTTATTCCTATCATGTTCCTCACTCTAGCACCAATGAACAATACCTATGACTATTTTTAACTCTGGCATTGGTAAATATTGTACAAACCCAAAAAAAAATGTGATATTCCTAACTCTAACGTCAGTGAATAAGTTCGTAAAGTTTTTGAATTTTTAATGAAGAAGAAACAATTTTTTATGCCTTTTTCTTTTTGTTTACCTTTTTTTTATTATTATTATATTTACTCTTTTTAGACAAACCTAAAAGAAGTATTGCACGATAAATTTGCACTTAATAGTACGTTCCACAGATAAAGCATACATCAAGGAAAGAAAAAAACAAAATACAAATAAAATTTAAAAAATAAAACAATGTGTGATGGGTCTACAAATAACCCCATGAAGGTCCACAAATATTTTGAGAATTTTCTATTATTGAAAGGGGCTTGTTTGGCCAAATATCAAAATAGAAGTGACATAAAAATTATGGTCAAGGCATAAACGTGTGTTTTGTCAAACACACCCTTAGCAAACATAGGCTAGGCCTGAGACCCAGACCTGGCCCAACCTCTTTCTTTATTTAAGTTGGGATAGGCTACACCCAACCAACCCGGCCCGGTTACGGGTTCAGACTAGTAACAAGTTGGCTGGTCTGCAAGCGTGTGTGGGTTCGCACGCTTGCTACAGTGTCTATGCAATTAAATTACCAGAAGTGGGAAAAAACGGAGGCTTACCTATGTTCGATGCTGGCGAGAGGTGTTGTTGATTCTTGGCTTGTGGTTTTGGAGTTTCCACTATTCTTCTTCATCCTTCTCCTCCTCCTTCCTTTTTCTGTTCTTTTGGTTTGTGCCTCTTTTTTAGTCAAGTGAATTTACTCTCTTTTCTCTCCCCTAGTATTCGTTCCCATGTTTTCTTCCCCTCTTTTTTTTTCCATCCCTACCCGTTATGGCTGCTTTGTTGGGTATTTATAAGGGACTGTGCGTGGTAGTCTTTTAGCCCGCCTCTTCCTTCCTAAGAGGAGGATAAGGCTTTGTTGGGCGTTGGTGTTTCACAAGGACTCGGACTCCCGGAGTCTTGCCATTGCAGGGGTCTGGGTGGTGGTGCCTTCCCCGTCTCTATGACCTGCCAATGGTGGGAACGGTCTGGGAAGGTGGTGATGGCAGTCGTGGAGATCAATCATTGCACACATGGGTTGTCTGATCAGCGTGTTTCCTTTTTTTCTTTTTTTGCAGGGAGTTTTCTCTGTTTTCAAAGGAAGAAGACGATGGCCAGAAATGAAAAACGGCGCCGTTTTTGGACTGGGCGGCCGTGTTTCAATCTAGTCCTCCAAGTTTCAATAATTCTTAATCGGGTCCCTAAGCAGAATTGTTGCGCCTTATACAAGATGGTCCCTGGACCTTAATAACTTGTAATTTTGACCTTAATTAGCTCAGAAATTTAATATTTCTTCAGTTATGCCCCTGATTTCATTAATTAAACTAATTCTAAACTTAATTAAGTCCCTAAACTTATCAATTCTTCATTTAAACTCCAGATATCATTAATTAAACCGAATCAAAGTTTAATTGAATCTTCAGACTTCTTAATTCTTTCAATTTCTTCTAAAATTAACTTTCAAGGTCATAAATCCAACATGATTAAACTCTCAAAACTTTCAATTTGTGTTATCTTAACCCAAATTTCAAAAAAAAAATTTATTCATTTAATTTTTTTCAATTCATTTTCTTTTTATTTATGGAAAATAGAAATAGAAATAGAAATAACAAAAAAAATCAAAATAAATAAAAAGCAAAAAATCAATTTTTAGGTTATGACACATTTCATCACACATCATATTGTCCAACCCCTCAATTTGGTCGGCTCTTCCTATATGTTTATGTATTCAAATTCATTCATTTTTTTTTTGTTAATATTTCTAGAATTATGTCCCCCATTCAGCCCTCCATTCACCTTAATCTTTCCCTCTAGTTCTCATAAGTCATAAATGTAAGAACCCTAACCATTCTCTTGAGGTTTTCTTCCTTTTTTCTATCCCGAAGTTTCAAGGAATAAATAAGGAGGTGATGTTCTTCCTTTACCTCAAGATTTTGGGCAGTCCTAGTGTAAGGTTCGGTGGTTTGTTCTTCTTCTTTTTTGTTTGATTCCCCTCTCCTGTTGTCCAGCCGACCCTCTAGGCTCTTTTTTCTTTCATGTTTTTGATTTTCTCTCCTTCTCCTAACTCACTTCTCACTCAACACTCAAGAAGAATGGCATGCATGCTAGTTGGGTTCAGTTTTCTCCTTGAGAAGGAGTGTGTTCTGCAACAATAGCTGCTGCCAATTCTAGAAGGAGATTTAAGCTCCTTTTTCCTCCAAGATTTTTATCACTTCTCTTTCCCTATAACTCTTTTCTCACTTAGCAACCAAAAAGATTGGCATGCAGCTGGTCGGTTTCAGTTTTCTCTTTAAGAGAGGGGCGGTTCCAGTAAAGTTGCAACTAGACTTTGGGGAGAGGAAAGGTCACCTTCTCTCTCTCCCTTACATTTATACACCCTCTTAAATGAGATGGGGGTGTTTGGGTGCTGGTTAAGGTTGTTCTTATCCCTCTTTTTGTTTATTTTAGGGCTAATTACTACTCCAATTCTCCCGTGGAATAGGTCGGTCCTCCTTCTCCAGATTTTTCACTAAAGTTGGTCGATCTATATCCCTCAATTCTTCTTAGCATAAGTCGACGACTAATTTTTTGTCAGGTTTTACATGAACATAACAAGGCGATTCATAACACTACCATGAGAGCATGTTATGAGATATCCACATGATACTCTGCGTCAATTGCCATGTAATTCAGATAATTATTAGCATCATGCACCAAGATATAATAGATTGGTATATATGGAACATTTTTGTTAACATGTAATAAAATTCTTATTTATATATTAAAAATGATAATATAATATTTTCACAATCCTATAAGGTGGTTACAGCTTGTGATGCTACCAATGATGCTGTGCATGGTGCTTTCAATACTTGGTTCTCATCGTGCCTTTCTTTACATGAGGAGGTTGGGGAGGCTTAATGTTTGGATAGTGCAATAGAGGATGATGATTGTGTTTATCATACACGATGATGACATGCCTATGGTTCTGATGGTGTAGATCCATCAATGGATTAACTTGTTAAATGTTTAACTATGTAATTTAATTAATTTGTAATTGAATTGAAATTAATTAATTATTTTGGTATTGTAATTCATTTTTATAATTATATATTTATCTACTATTGAAATTAGTTTGTTTTGTTAGTTGTTAGTTATTGTTGATGTGATTCTGTAAAATGTTTGCTTGATGTATTGTTGATGTTTTTGTGACTATGTTGTTGGGAAGGGAGCTAAAATAGTTGAGACTAAAGGATAATTGGGTTTTAATAGGTCGTGCATGTAGTATATGTGTGATCTATAGGTGATGCATATACTTATGTGCCACCATTGTTTGTGTGTTATTATGGGAATTATTTTCCCAACTGGACTAGTTTGGAAAATAAGTTTTGTCGTTGTGCTAATGTGGAAAAAAAACTTGGTTAGTCTACAAATCGACCAACTAGCTTTTTTGGGTTGGTGTAAAAAAAAGAGTCAATCTTGAATTAACCTAGTTTGACCCCATCAACCTAATGAGTTAACTCATTACTTAATCAAAACTTGATTAATCTTTTTTAATTGATGTTGTTTTGATTTTTTTTTAAATAAAAAGCTTGTATCTAATTGACCATTTGTATCATTTGATTGGAATTTAAAATTGTTCAGTTTTTATCTTGAACAACTACTACCCAAAATATTTTTTCTACGAAAATATAGTGCAACATTCATATAGGAAATTTCTTAATAATCAATTAACTACATATGTTCACTATTTAAAACTTGGCAACATAGCTGGCTATGTATTTGCTGAAAATATGATTATTTTTTAAAAATATATTTTTTATATTTTTGAATCGTTTTGAAGTACTAATGTTAAAAATAATTTTTAAAAAATAAAAAATATATATTATTTTAATGTATTTCTAAGTGAAAAGTATTTTGAAAAACAATCACTACCACAATATCAAATACTACCTTATTGTCTCTAGAAAAGTTTATACATTTCTTAATAATAACTTAACTATAAATGTCCATTATTTCTTATTCGATGGAAACAGAATTTTGAAATTTGATAATGCTTAAACTAGCATTAATTTTATCGAAAACTGAATTTTAAAATTTGATAATGCTTAAACAAAATTTATCATGAATTGATCTAATTTTAATTTTTTTATTTAAATCTCTAATTTATTAATAAAAAAATCTCAATAATTATTATACAATTTTTGTTGTTGTATTTAATATTCAAGGTTATTTTGAAATTACATGGACAATAAGTTAATTTTTATTGCACATTTAATTTTCCTCATTACAAAACATATTTTTCTACATTAAATTTTAAACATTATTCTTACAAGTTAAGCAATCCAAATATTTTCATATTATCTCTCGTTATGAATATTAAATAAATAATAATAATCTTGAATTTTAATTTGGTGTTTCTTGTGTGTGCGCGTGTGTAATGTTCAAAGGGCATTAAATTAAAAAGAAAAAAAGGCAGAAGAAGAAGAAGATTGAAGCATGAATTAATTCATAGCTCATATAATAATAATAATAATAATAATAATAATAATAATAATAATGTCATTAAAACTATGGTGCATGGATTGGTTTGTAAAATCTAAAGTATAAAAGTTTAAATAGTTAATAAATAAATAAATACATTCAATACTAAAAGTCATTCATCTTTCATTATGCGAATCAACAGTGAAAGGCTGATTTTACTCTTTGATGGACAAAGTAGGATGCCTTGGATATAGGGATATGATAGTATTTTTCATGGGACACATTGATCATTACTTAAAGAGAAGGGACAGGATAATAATTATGTGTTTTCTTTGACAGTGTGAGTACTTAATTGCCCTCGAAAGATAAAAAAAAATTCACTTGGTTTAAGGGGCTTTTAAGTATTTGACTTTATTTTTAAACAAGTAAGTTACTTTATTACCCTTGAAAATTAAAAACAATTGTCTTTGACTTAGGGGCACTTTTCTCATTTAAATCTGGTCATTTGGTAGTTATTAGGTGTCTTTGGAGGTAATAGGGTAATTTGGTAAATAAGAAAATTAAAAAAAAAAAGAAAAACAATCAGTTAAATAGTGATGCAACCATATTATTTGATAGTTTTACTCATATTTACCTAGTATTTTGTCTATGTTTTATATATAAATTGTCTTGATATTCTTTGTTTTATGTTTTGAAGGTACTTTTGGATATAAGATTCAAAAAGAAGTAAATTAGAGATAATTGACAGATTTGATATCCAATCGATGTTTTAGCTAGAGCTTGAGCTCTAGACGTCGAAATGAAAAAAATTCTAATGGCATTAGAAAGCTAACATCTATATATTTTTATAGATTTATGTCAAGAAAAATAAAAAGAGAAAGAGCATAGAAATCGCAGCCTTCAAAGATAAATTTTACATTCTGCCAGTGTTAATCTTCAGCCATTCCGACTTGAATATCTTGAGTTAGAGAAGTTCATTTGATACAAACTCAATTTGTTTGGATTCCTGACTCGAAGAAATAACAACCTACCAAATTGCAACAGAAAACGAGCTCATATGAGAGAGATGATGTTTCTAAGATGATACTTGAATTTTACCAGCATACAGGTTTTGCGAAAAAATAAGTCTAATTTACTTTCCAAAACATCCAAACCGACATCCAAGTCTTTATTTCAGCAATTTAACTCCTCCAAGTCCAAAGTCAAAACTTAAAGATTTTATGTAAGGCTATTTCTCTTTTTTAAAAATAAATAGTTATTGCACTACTTAAATGCAAATTGTCTACTTAGAAAATGACTATTTTGTAGGAAAGAGGGATTAGGGTTTCCTATCAAATAAAAAGAAAGAGAGAAAGGAAGAGGCGGCGGCCAGAAAAAGAAGAAAAACTCATCCTTTTCTCCTACACCTGAAATCATGTATTCATCTTTTCTTTTTATTAGTCTCTTAATAAAAATGCAAGGCTAAGTTTTTTTTTTTTTTTGCAATGACAAAAAAACATTCAGATTTCAAGAACCGTGAGATCTATTTTACATTTTCTTTTCAATTTATATGATGAGTAGGTTTGTTTTTCTATGCCTATTTTATATAATTGTTTAGTTTGATCGCTAAAGTGAACTCTAAATTATTATTCTAACCAATTTATTACTAAGTTTATTATCAAAACAGAAGTTGTGGTATATAAACTTGTGAAGCAACTGAGTTTAATAATTGTGGCGGATCTATGTTAATAATCTTAGAAAAAACATTCAATCAAATCAAACATAGATTATGCGTAGTTATGTTGTCTAGATTAATCAACTTATCTAGTTCTTAAGGCTGGCATTGAATTAAATTACTAGTGCGGACATTGTGGTTGTTTGATGGTTAGGGTTAGTTATACAACGAATCGGTTAACTAACAAAAATTAAGAAAATATAAATATTCAAAATATAAATTGATGTATCGTTTCAATAATCAGTTCTGATTTCTGTAGGTGGACGTCTACTTGAAACGAATGTTTGTTCTCTTGATAATTTTCTAATTTATTTAATTTAGCTTGATTGTTTTGTTCAGCTATAGCCTAGATAACCTCAAAACTCCCCCTAATTGCATATCATCCAGTATAAAAATCTTAACTAAACCTTCATCGTGGGATCGACCACTTGCTTGCTCTTACTATCATGTTTATTTAAACTAGGATAATTAATTTATGTGACTGCGACATCGCAATAAATAGTGTCATCCACCTTTTAACGACATATATGGGGTCATCCGGTAGCCGAATCCGTGATTCTAGAGTGGCTTCCGAAGCATTTTAGCGTACCCTATGTCAATCAGCGGCATGTGTAGCACTATAGTGGCCGATGTGGCACGTGTGACTTTTTTTACTTTTTCCCCCCTCTTTCCTATTTGATTTCCGTGCTGGAATTAAAAAAAATCAAATCAACTCCTAAAGTTTGTTGTACTTAAAATTTCATCCATATTCTCTTTATTATAATTTTTAAAATTTAGAATACTTTATTAAATTAAGAGGTTTTTTCAATTCCGTCTGTGTGTTCTCTTTGTTGCAATTTTTTTAATTTAGAATTGTTTATTAAATTAAGAATTGTTTTTAATTTCATCCACAATTAATATCTTCATCTATAAGATTTGGTTTTTATTATTTTAATTATATTTTTTTTATTTTAGATGATTTTGGCATTTTTATTCTATTTTTTTAGCAATTTCATCATTCTTGGTTTTTTTTTTTTATCTTTGTTGAATTTAGCTTTTTTAAAGGAATTCTGTTTCTTAAATTGAATTAAATTGATTGATTCCATCCCCCAACATTTATTTTTTTAGGTGTTGAGCTCCTGGGTTGAGCCCGGGTCAAAATTTTAATGGATTGCGTATATGAGAGTTTAACTCGGGTTTATAAGGTTTACTCGAGCTTACTTGTTTTTTTAAGCTCTTTTTTTTCTTTTCATATTTCATCCTCTAACATTCTTTTTTACTCTTTTTCTATAGGATTTATCTTTCTTTTTAAAATAACAAGAATTGCTTTGAGTTTTTGTTAAATTTCGCTTCTCTAAAAGGAATTTTATTTTTTATAAATTAAATTTATTGGTTTTATCCTCGAATATTTAATTTGAGGCAATACCTAAAAGAATTTTGTTTTTTTAATTAATTTATTTTAAAAAATTGATATTTGTTGTTTTTTTATTTTTTATTTTATAGAGTTATCTTGATATTATATCTCGAGTAATCAGTAGATTTATCAGGTTTGACTCGATTTTTTTTAATTTTTTTTATCTTGAGCCAATGATTAAAATCTTAGAAATTTTTTTTTAAATTACAATCCTTTTGATATCTTTTATATATATATATATATATATATATATATAGACTAAAATTATTGAAACATCATAATTTGGACTGAGTCAATGTATTTTTTATGTTCTAAAAAGTTTTGAAGTATTTATAAGATAAGATACAATAAATTAATGTTTGATAAAAGCGATGGAAAAACAGCAGCAGAGTAGATTGCAAAGTGATTGGGTCCAACTGTCAAGCCAACTCCACTGCTTTAAAAAACAAATCCTTTCTTTATAAAATTGTCTGTTTTCTTCTGTTCATCTTTCCCAACTAAAACCTCTTTCGTCTGTGCGAAGGGTTGCCGTTGCCATTCCTTCAGCTTTATTTCATAGGTAAACGATGTTTATCCACAAAGTCTTAGATTGTATGGTCTGTTTAGTTTCTAACAATAATTTTTTTCAGAATTGTAGTTCTAGTTGACATGATTTACATGGGGTTGATTTTATTTTTTTAATCCTTTGATTTACTGGAAAAATAGAAGGAGAGCTTGATTTTAGTGAATTATGGTTGGATATAAGTATTCAACTTTTTTGGGCTGGATCTTTGGACTTGAAATTTTTGGTTGGATTTTGGTCAAATTGTTTGTGTGTGTAATCTGGGTTTGCCAATCTTTTGTGGTGTTGGCTTAAATGAAATTTGAGTTCATTAATGTTATTGGGTTTTCGCTAAATCTTGATCAGATGATAATATGATTGTTGACTTAATTGCAGGGTACCTCGAACTGGGGGAAGCTTTGTTAGCTGATTTTGATGGTTTGAAGATAGGAATGAGGGACATCTTTATTTACTTTGAAATGCTTAGCTGATTTTGTTATTGCTTGCCTCCTTGACTGAGAAATTTACGCAGGTTATGTTTGTCCAAATTGCATTTCTTTAGATGTTTGAGAACTGATTTTGGACTCCATTGTGTGCTGCTAAAACCAACTACTTGTTTAAGTCGAAACAAGTTGGAGAGAGAAATAGATTAGTTTGCTTCTTATTTTGGTGGGAAGCTCATAAGGTTTTATTCAAGAGAAGGATTTTTGTAGATTAGTTTTTGGTATCATTTAAATGAGTTCAATGCACAGTACTGTCCATTACTGCTGTGTTGCAAGGGGTAATCGCACCTTGTATGTGTATAGTAGGGGAGACCATGAGATTGAGAATTCGGCAGCATTGTGCTTGGAAAGCACTCCCTCTTACCACAAGTGGTATTTTGAGACGATTGCTAAAAAAACTTTTGGGTTTTTGATAGAAGATGGTTCTGTTTATTTTACAATTGTTGATGAGGGTCTTGGACACCCGAGTGTACTTCAATTTCTAGAGCATGTAAGAGATGAATTCAAAAAGGTTGCTAGAAAAGGTTCTAGAGGAAGTTTTTCTGGTATGAACTCGATCAATGTACAAGAACAATTAGTGCCTGTTATTTGTAGCTTGATAACTTCATTGGAGCATGTTGTTTGCAATGATGGGGCCGGTGAGAGTTCCTCATCTGATAATGTAGGCCTCTCTCCATCACCTCTTAATGCAAATGAACAAATTGAAGTTGTCAATTCTACCAAAGCTCCTTTGTTAGGTAAATCAAATAAGCAAGATAAAAGGAAGTCAAAGGATCATGTTATTACAATAAGAGATATTGAGTTAGAAGAGCATAGAAATTCTACTGATAGAGGGGCTAAGCTTGATTCAGCTACTTTGGATTCCAATAATCAAGGTGGAGTAGGTTCTTCTATATCGCTACAAAAGGATTTGGGTTCAATGAGGATTAGATCAAGCTCTCAAAGCATTCGAAAGAAGTGGTGGCGCCAATTAAGGATTGTTCTAGCTATTGATGTGGCTATATGTTTGATTCTATTTTTAACTTGGCTATCAATTTGTGGTGGTTTCGGATGTACTCAATGAACTTAAAATTGAAAAAGAAATTCACTTTATGTTAGAAGTACATGGACCAGATTCTTTAGAGGGGTTCGAGTGGATGAAAGCAACACATCAGATATTGTCAGCTAATTTTAAATAGTGGAGGTATGTGCTGGAAATTATACCATGGCATCACATAAGTTTATCAAATCCTTTGTACAGTATCATATCTTCAGTGTATATGCACATGCTTTTGTCAGTTGTCTGCTATTGCTTGTGTTTTTTGTTTTTGTCTATGCATTATGGATTATGAGTTGTTATGTAATCTAAAAATCTGTATTCCATCCTTGCAGTATTATACTCTTTTTTGTATAAAATGTTTAGTTGAATCATCGAATGCAAATGAATTTCTCTTTCACAAAGCTTCATGGTGTTTCAACATTCTTAATATGAAATTATGCATTAAAAAATCACAAGTGTTGTGTGTTTTCTTTCATTTGTTAAGTGCCTTTGTTGTACCTGTTTTTCTAACCTTCTTTTAGAAAATTTTCTTGTTGAAAATAAGATTTCGCCTTTCCACTTGAATCTCACTTGGTCTGTAAATGGAATATGGTGTTGGAAGTATGTGTCCTTCAGCTCAAAAGGTATTTTGAGAACATAGGTTTTATTAGCAGACATAATGGAAATGTATACAGAGGATAATTGAATTCCAATGGATATCTGCATGTCTTTTTGTTTTTACTAGTTGGATGCCCGCTTTACGCGGGGGGTTTACTTTTAATTTTCATAAAAAATACTGTAAAGATTTATAATACAAAAAATAATATTTATTTAATATTAATAATAATATTTTTTTCAAATTTATTAATTATTTTATTAATACTATTAATTATAATAAAAATAATAATATTTATCACATAAATAATTATATTAAGAATTCCAAGGATAATTATAACACAAATAATAATATTTTTTATATGAACACTTTAAATTATAAGAGAAATAATAATATTTATAACACATTAATATATTAAGAAAACCGACGTGGGGTTGGGCGTAGACGTTTTTAGGTCCAACACAATGGGGTTGGACGTGGTCGCGTCCAGGCCCAACATGGGGTTGG
>Ga0325410_1003041_pt1 | contig 18843 bp, 7 predicted proteins | sample PopdelMetagenome_16_FD_206182 | JGI IMG/M metagenome (GOLD analysis project Ga0325410, IMG submission 206182) | Populus deltoides microbial communities from Bellville, Georgia, United States - Xylem-PdIQD-R3 | ecosystem: Host-associated > Plants > Phyllosphere > Stem > Wood/Secondary xylem... | reverse complement strand
TTTAAATCACGTAAATAATATCAATTTTAATATAATTATAAATTAATATATGTGACTGGGTTTAACTTAAATAGACAGAGTTGTGGATACTGGGTTAGCGTTATTTCCTCCGATCAGTTAAAAAACAGAAGAAGAAGGTATCCTAACAACCTGGGCTTAGCAAAAACTTCAAAAAGCCCACGTTTCCAATAAAAAAGGCCCAATATAAGGGCAATTATTACAAACCAGGAGAGATACCCTCCGTTCGTTCGGCGTTGCAGTTGCAGGAAAAAAAATCTCACCAGGAGCAGAAAAATCATTAGTAATGGCGGCAAATGAAGCTGGGATTGAAGTAACCGCACCAACAACAGGAGAGCTGGTGACCGAGCAGCCGCAGCCGCATAAACTTGAGAGGAAGTGGACCTTTTGGTTCGACAATCAATCCAAACAAGGCGCCGCCTGGGGCACTTGTCTCCGCAAGGTCTACTCCTTCGACACCGTCGAAGAATTCTGGTGGCACGTATTTCCTTTATCCATATTCTCTTTCAGTTTTTTTATATCTATTGCTAGATCTTTATTTAATTGATTGAGATTTTTCATTATTTTAATTTTTATTTAGGGCTTTGCTTAATGATTAATTATATAATTTTTTTTGTTGCAGTTTGTATGAACAGGTATTTAAGCCAAGCAAGCTGCCTGGAAATGCTGATTTCCATTTATTTAAAGATGGGATTGAACCCAAATGGGAAGATCCAGTGTGTGCAAGTGGAGGCAAGTGGTCTGTTACTTCTAGCAGAAAGGCCGACTTGGATACCATGTGGCTTGAAACTGTAATCATCTTGCCTCTCACTCTTTAATTTTGTGGTCTGGGCAACTTTGTTTTTAATATTAGCATGATTTTTTATTTTTAATAAATGATTGGACAGTTGATGGCTTTGATTGGGGAGCAATTTGATGAACCTGATGAGATTTGTGGTGTGGTTGCAAGCGTGCGTCAGAGGCAGGATAAACTTGCTTTGTGGACTAAAGCTGCTGCCAATGAGGCTGCCCAGGTTGTCACTCTCTCCCTCTCTCTCAGATTAACGTATATAATTGGCACCTTTGAATTTAGATAACATTTTTTCCAATATTTCAATGCTTTATATTGTCCCTTAAGCACCAGCTCCATGCACAGAACCTGCTCTTAGACATCATATGCATTTCATTGAAAGGTGTGCTTGGCTTTCTTTGCCTACAGTGAATGGAAATTTCTGCTGCATTCTCTGGTTTATATATCGAGGCTTTTTTCTTTTTTGGTGTCCCATGTTTCAAAGACTGGGAAGAGAAACATGCAATTATATGTCTGAGACTAAATACTGATTCGCTTAATATTTCTAAATAATTAGAGTTTGCATGTAAATGAGGGGATCTTTATGACTACATGGTTTCTTGCATCAACAAATATTGATGGATGGTTTACTCGGCAATGGCTGATTTTATAATGGCTAATTATGTAAGTAGACAATGGGCAACTAGCAGCTCAGGATTGTTTCTTTGTTTCTGTATCTGTGTAATGGTTTACCTGGAGAACACATACTGCATATTGTTTGTCATTGCTAGTTGCTGTCATTCATCTCTGCATATGATCTGACGAAGAATTCTGAGTAATTACTAGGAGTTGAATGCTGTTCCTGAGAGTGCAGTAATGCTTGGTTGATATAGTTAAGCATGCCGATGATTATAATTTATTCTCCCAAAAAAATGTGCTTAGATTGCTGACTTTCATTTGAGTCTGACACTTTCTTTCACCTTTTATCTCTTATGTATTCATTATGTGTATGCGTGTTTTCTGGTAGATTATAATTTAGGTTTATATGGCGAGCTGAAGGTTCCAGTAAAGCTATTTAATTAGGCAGTGTTTGGATGGCAGTTTGGCAATACACAACAAATTTAGCTCCATTTTGTTTTTCTGCTTAACAATTATCAGAACCTCCTTCCCTACTCCTTTATTTTCTGTGGTCTTTTCAAAATGTCAAATTTTCCCAAGTGATTTCCAGAGCTTTTCCTTGCTTGTGGGAAGGGGTACTGTGCCATTATGAATGCAGTCTCATGTTCTTGCATGTTGACATGCATTTGCTATCCACCTTATCTAATGAAAGCTAGTTGACACACTGATTCAACAATTTTTCTTCTGATGCTTTAGCCTAGATGAAATAGCTATGGATCTGTTACCGCTTAGCTCAATGACAGCAAGTTGGAATCTTGGCTTTTTTATTGTCAAAACAAGTTTCCATGTTTACATCTCTTTTATGTAGAACATAACACAATGTTCAAATGGAAACTTCTCATTGGGATTTAATACAATGGTTCAATAAGTTCTAATGGAAACCAGTTCCCACTGACATGCTGTTCTTTGCCTTGTTTGTGTCACTCGTTGTCTCCCTAAATGCTTCATGTTTATCAGTTGTTGTTTCCCTCATTTGATTGGAAGTTTAGGAGCCCTTCACACCACTCCCTTTTGCACTTTGGTATAACGGGGTCCTGACATTTGAATTTTGTTACGTAGATGAGCATTGGCAGGAAGTGGAAGGAGATCATTGATGTCAATGACAAGATCACCTACAGCTTCCATGTAATCTTTGTTTTCTGGTAGTTTCTGGTTTTAGTAAAAATTACTTCTTAAATCTTACTATTTTGGTAATTGCAGGATGATTCCAAAAGGGAAAGAAATGCCAAAAGCCGGTACAATGTGTAAGCACTCCATGACTGTCGTGTGATGTGCAGTGTGGTTTTGTTAGCATGTTTCCACACCAAGAAGTGAAATGTATTTTTGATAAGACAAATCCTTAATGGATGGTATCATTATGATGCTCCTTTAATTTTGGTGTTGGACAAGATTGAGCTTGTGAGAGTATTGTATTATACACTTACCAGCAATCTGCACTGTTGAGAGATATTGTTGTGCCCAATATACATGGCAGAAGAAACACCACTTCTACAGTTCCAATCATTTTTGTACTTGGGTTTTGCTATTCCATAAAGAGATTTAGTTTTTGAATCCATGATGTCTGTATCGCTTATGAGCGTACCAACTGCAGCAGCATAATGGGTGCACGGATTTTCAAGAAAAGAAAAAAAGAAATTACTTGTGATCGGTGGTTGTGTAACCTTGATGGGAAGACCGCTGGGAACTGCGAGGTGCTTGATCTAAAACGTGCCAGTGTATCACAACTTTGTTTTTGCTTCACATGCCCCCTCTAAGCTAGCAAGAAATGGCAGCATGGCTAGCTTTTAAGTTGTTTGAATGATAATTTAGACCACTCTAACTAGCACGACTTGCTATGAAGATGTCTCGTGAAAACTGTCAATTAAGGACATGCATAAAACATAATTTGCATGTTGAAGAAAGCTCAACTTGGTCTTAATTTTATACTCTACTGTTTTCGTTTTTAAGATTAATCTATTATTGGTTCAGCGCCAGGATTATTCATTGGAGGCCATTGAGCAATTCAAGCAGTAGCTAGCCCCACCCCCCCTGGAAGTCCAAAGTCACACTAGCAATGTATAAATTTTTGTGAAGCTTTAATAATCTAAAGACAATATTACAGGTAAAACGAAGAGTGAAGTAGGAATACAGTGTCGGTAACATGGTGATTCCAGGGGACCCAGATGAAGAGAGTTTTTACATCTGAAAGTCCTCAGATGAGCAGTGGACTAGAAAAGCGTGTTACACGAAGGAGACAAGAGGAGAAATCGTTTCCTTTTTCAAGCAAGGAATCCAAGTCTTTCCCCATTCTTCTTGGCCAACCTAATCAGTCCTTGCCTTTGTTTTGGATCTGCTCCTATTGATCTGCAGAATTCGGTAATCACCTGCTCACAAAACCATTTGACATATTAACATATTTGTTATGCAATTTGATTAGATTGTTCGGGATCGATATTCTAAGGGTACTGTAAGGATAAATTCTTAGTAATCTTGTTATAAAAGGCCAATATGTGGCCAAAAAAAAAAAAGCTGGAAAAAAGCTACCAACACCACAATTCATAACTAGTGAAATTAAATCTGGTGCTAGAGACAAGAACTATACCTGTGAGTGCAAGGCAATTGCTTTGCCTCTTAGCTGATTGAACCTTTTCTTGCCAATTGCTTGACGCGTGATAACAACAATAGGTGCAAAAACACCCTTTCCTTCATTAACATTCTTCATCATGGGTGGCAATTTCACTGGCTTCCCAACTCTAACATGGGTTGGCACTGACTTGATCAACATGGCATAGTCTTCACCAACGATTGAAGCACCCCAACTTCCCTTAAATGAAGTCCCAAAACCTCCCTGAAACCCAGTTGCAGAAATCGAAGTAGCCATCGAAAAAATACTGCTGCTAAACGCTCCAAGTTCTTTCAAGCTCTTGCTATTCTCTTTGATATTTAGATGGTGTTTCTTTTGCTCTACAAGAAGACTTGTGATGTTTGTGTTTTCTAGGTCTTTGCAGAGGGAGGATATTTTTCGGTGTAAAATACGAGAGCCTTTGGTTTATAATTGGAGGATGGTGGGAGAGAAAGGGCTTCATGGAGCATTAAGAACCACACATGCTTGGTAGCTTGGATTTTTCCTTAGACCAAACACACATGAGAAAGCCTGTTATTACTTGCGGTCCAAAATTTTAGAGGAGAAAATCATGACCTAGAATTTTAGTGTCTCTTTCCTTAGGATCGGGCCCTCACTCATTCTACCATTTTTTTCACACGTAAAAGCTTCGATGGCATAATTCTGAACGTTCAGTTTATTATGATGGAAAAAAAGAGTTGGCCGTATTTGACCAAAAGACTATTGAAATCGGGGTAGGAAACTCCAATTGCACTTCCCTTTCCTCAGTTCTTGGATGCCACACACCGCAGGCTGCATGTGAACTACATGCTTGTGCTGTATTTTTCTTTTTCCAAACCCTTTCTTCTGCCGGCTCCAGACTGATTTCTCGGTTGTTCCCATTTAAATTGGTTTATTTACAAGAATTTTGTTCTTGCATTCTTCTCCTAGATAATATACACGGAGAATTATAGTTTATTTTCTAAATTTTATTGAGTGTGTAACAGTTTACATTTTATATCATTCTATAGTTTAGTCTATTTTAAATTTATCAAAAATATTAATTGTAATTTCTGATTCTAGTAAATGTAAAAACAATTAAATTATAGAATCATCAAAATAATTTTCTCTAATATATATGAAAAACAACATCTTGAACACCCGAGCCAACTTACTGAGTAACCAATATTCATCTTGGCTGGAGTGATTTTTATGGATTATCAAACTAGATGTGGAAAAGGTTATTGTAAAATACTAGGAGGTTGATTTTATTTTATTTTTTTGTAATAAAATCGAATGAACCAAGAAAAGAAATAAATATTGCTTAGGTTGTTTAAAACAAGTTTGAAAATCTCTCAACTGTGCATGCTATTTTAGTAGTGTTCTTCAAACATAAATCACATATAATATCAGAAGGGAAGCATTTTCTTTTCGAAACTGAGCCTTCGATCATTCTTTAATGAAAATTGTTTCATCAAAGTTTCACATCCATAGTTCATTTTTCCAAGTTTTATGGATATTAATTGGTGCTTTATATTGTTTTTTTCAGTCAATGGTAAAATTTATTTCTTGATTAGTTTTGTATGTCAAAAAGATTTAATTTTTATATTAACTTGATGCATTCCTAGATCCTCACATACTCAATTGTTCTATAAAAAAAAAACCCACAGAAGATCATTTTTGTGCAGTGATCCCACAGGTTCTTGGCCTCTTCATTAACACTTCATTGGCTGCCAAGAACAGACGGCTGTGTAATGGCTGGCTTGGCAGTTTGTGGACATACTGTAACCATCATCTCTCCCGCAGAAGAACTAATGCAAGATCTCACTCTATCGTCTTCCAGGTCAATCTTTGCGAGCCCTAATTAACATTCTGGTTATACTGCATTACTTCTGTTGCTGGTTTCCCTGACTAGCAGCCCTGTAAAGGAAGTGACAATTCTTGGAAGAAACGAGGGCTTCTCTGAGCTGCACCAATATTGCAGGTAGACTGGACCTTCGCTGAAATGGGCTATGTAATTGACCTGTTCATTACAGAAACAGCTTGAGTTCTACGTCATGCTCAGGCATTGTTGTTCCGAAGACCTTCTCTAGCCTTACACTGACTTTTGTTATGAAGAATAATCCATCTTCGGTCCTTGCTAGCCTGTTTGACATGCTAGATTGTTTTCATATACCGCAGCCAAATGAATATACTTTACAGCATAAATGTTCCAGATGTTTTTGGGTTTAATGTCAAATTTAAGTAATTTTTTCAAAATATAATTGCTAATTTTCTCTTAATTTTGATTTTAACTTTAATACTCCTAGAAATAATAGATTTCTATCCTTCTGGTCTAGCTTTACCATCAAATTTTTTTTTTAGATTTTATATTATTACATGAAAAAAATATTAAAAAATTATTAATTTAATATTTTTTTAAATAAAAAATATTTTCAAAAAATCACTGCAGGCTCAAGTATGTTTAATATTATATTTAAAGTTGTGTTTTAGTGTGTTTTAAAAATGTGTTTAACTTGTATAAATTAATATTTTTTTTACTATTTTTCATGATTTTAATATGTTAATGATAAAAATTAAAAAAAAAATCTAAAAAAAATATTTTTAAAAAAAATAAAAAACTTTTATATTACATTATCAAAAATACACTTCCAAATGCTCTTATGAAATTTCTTTTTCTTTTTGCCCAAAGTCTCCTCCATCAGCTTTCCTGCATCAAGATTGTTTAACTTTTAATTCGATCAAAAATAGAATATTCATACATGATCTAACAAATTTATAAAAATATCCAGTTAAGACAATCCCACAAGTTGAAAACTGGCCTTGGAAGAACAAGTTGGAACGCGTCGTGTCTTAACACTTCTCCAAACCTTAAAAGAATCAAACAGAGACCAGAACATAAAACAGAAGCTAAAAACCAGAAGAGGAGAAAGAAATGGCTTCTCTCGTAACCCATTTGTGTGCCAGTCTTTTCCTTCTCCCTATTGGCCTACGACGTCTCTTCTGCTCCTCTTCTCTTTACCTCAAGAACACATCTCTATTTAGATCCAAAACATGGTACCTCTCTGATCCCAAATGGATTAATCTTGATTTATATGCTCTCACTGTAGCCCTCCCTATTGCTTCTTTCTCTCTAATCTTTCTTTTCTTCTCTATTAGCACGGGTCATATAACTTACCGTTTCTCGTTCTTGCATCAATCATTGCTTCTATTTCTCTACTGGGTTTTGGCAATTCTGTTTGTTCTGCGCGATAGCATTGACCTTTTAGTCATTCTTGATAATTTCTTGTTTGTGTTTGGTGGGATTTTGTTTTTTGTAGAGTATTCTTTTATTGGTGAGGGCACTTCTGGTCTTGTTGGTGAGGCTGTTTATGGTTTGTGTGGTAATCTGAGTCTCGTTTGTGGACTTTGTTGTTTGTATTTGGCTATTAGGCCTGGTGCATTTTTTGCCGAGTATTGTTTGTGTTGTGGGTTGGTTTTGAAAGGGACTTGGTTTTTGCAAGCTGGGTTGTGTTTATATACTGATGTTTTTGGTTTGAAAGGGTGTCATAAGATTGAGATTTTGCCAGGAAGTGGAAATGTTGAGTTCAAGTGTGATCTTGAGGAGGATGGATTGAGGGGTGTGGCATTGGTGAATTTGTTGTTTGTTGGGCATGCAATTATTGTCTTTCTTGTGAGTTTGGGGATGCTTGCATTGTTGTCAAGTAATACGAATTTGAGGCATGGTGAAGCAAGTGGTCCTTTGTTGGCAGGGCTTGAATCTGAGAGTGCTTTGATGCGGGCGCTTCCTGAATTTGAGGTGGAATGAAGTGTATTTTTTTTTTCTAATTTCCCATGTATTTACGATACAAAATTTTAGTGTTTAATTGAATTTAAATCGATTGTTTTGTCTATACATGTAAGGCAATGGTGTTCTCTTCCTGATATGCTTTTGCTGTTTATGCACAGAAATGGGTTACTAGGTCGTCCTTTTAATTTTGAATTACCTTTGATCAGTGAATGATTATGGTTAAGCTTTTTATTTATCGTTTTCGTTTAATGAGCAGTGCTGGCAAAACAATCAAAACTTATGGAACTAATTAAGGTGGTTTGACTTGCTTTCATATCTATGTATTTGATGAGAGGCCATGACATAATCATGTGAACAGCCACATACAGGTGCAATTTTGTAGGAAAATAAAAGCTCTGTTCAAATGAAATGTCATATCTTTGTAGCTAATCATCATGCTAATATTTTACAACAGAATCGGCTGGCATTTTTTTCTTTCCTTTTTGTTTAGCAGGAGATGCTTCTAAAGTCAAGTTCCTCTTTTTTATCTTGCAACTAGGTACTGTAAAAAAATGTATTTTGTAATCTAATACGTACACAGATGGACTGCCCAACATTAAAGCAATTTGAGCTCGTTTATTTGCATTCTGTATCCAAAAGTTAAAATGAAGGTTGATGCAAGACCACTTGCATACAGGATGGATTTCTAACATGTTACCATTTGCTGATATAATTATTGGAAACAGTCTCAAATCATATGGGATATAGAAAAGGCCTTGATTCTTATAAATGCCTTACTGACATGTGCTTCCATAGATTAGTTATCGAGAGGCCAAAACTTGGAAATAGTTGCTGCGGTTGCCTGTTGGCATCGAAAACATTTTCTGCCTACTCCAATGGGCAGGAGCAGGCACAGGATTTAGATATTAAAAGGCCAAAAAGAATGTATGTATGTATTTGAGAGGGGCTTCAATATCTGTTTCTGCCTGTGAGTAAAGGCTTATTGCTTTGTTTTTTGGTAAGCACCAAGTAGATATTTTGGAAACAGTTGCTGGGGTTGCCTATTGGCATTGGTTTTAAACATCTGTGGCATAATGAGGGCCTCCAAATTGAAGGAGGCTTTTGTGTTCCTCCCAAATTCATTGCTTCATATTGTTGTTATGAATGATGACATTTGAGTAAATCTCATTATTCAACTGGATGATAATGGTCACTGGTTCTTTAGACCTCTGAAGTCATCAAAGTGTTTAAAGTTCAACATTTTATACAAGTTTATTTTGATATTTTCTTTCATTTGATTGTAAATACCCGCAAGCTTCAGAATATTTCCAGTTCTGCTGTGAATAATTAAGATTTCATCCCACTAACAGCATGTAAAGTAGCAAAACAAAGTATATTTCAATGGAATTTAGGATTCAAGGCAGGAATATCGTGGATTTTTTTTTACTATCATTCAAGTTGAAGAAATTGCTATTTTTGTGGATAAAATGCACAAAGTGGAGCTTGTTACTTTGTGATTTTTATTTCTTTGATGCGTTTGGAGCCAATTAGAAGTTCTTTAGAATTTTTCAGATTTTGAACATGGTAAAATTTAAGGACCTCTATGGTGTGAATTCACAGATGGATCATGGCCTTTATCAATTCGTGTATTTTTACTGTTGAACTTAGGTGCTATTGTTTTGCTGGATAGCTTCTCTCCTTTTCCCTTTCTCGCATTCCTCTTCCTCACAAAACACTAAATCTTTGAGTATCATGGAACCTTCATTTAATTTATTTGTTGTAGAAAGCTGAAGTCTTTGTCCCCCTTCCAATTTTTTCTATCAAAGTGCAAAGAAATGGAATGTGACTATCCTTTCAGTGATCTACTTGCAAGATGCTTTATAAAAAAAGGTTGTAGGAGCATGAGATGGATCCAGTGTTTATAAGAGGAAGATGTGATACAGGAGCAACATCTAAGTAGTATGTATGTGTAGTACTGTAGCACGCAACTGAAGGAAGACTTCTCTAAATGTGCCCTGGATAAAAGAAGAAAAGAGTCAGACAATAGTTGTGATTTAAATCAAGATATTTCTGGTATCCTGTATGCAGCGTTGCATGACTTGTCTAAGATACTTTTTTACCTTGAGTGATGAATTTTTCTCTCACGTTCTGATGTCTTTTTTTGCCAACAAACGAGCACTTTCTATCTGTTGATACTTTTGTTTGTCATCTTCTCCCTCACAGACACACACACACACACACTCAAGCATATGCATGCTTGTGTGTGCACGCACTTTCTACCTTTTGTAGTTTAGTTTTCATCCACATTTATCTGTAACGCACAAGTCAAATTGGCAATTATGTTATCACTTTGAGAATTCTCAGCAGCAAATGATGTTGTTGGCTTTTGAACAATAAAGATACCAGATGCTTGTCTACTGGTTCAGTATTTTGATGTTCTGTGAAGTCTTCAATTGATGATCTCCTGAAGGAAACCTTGGAGATTTCTTCCTCTCGTTTACTAAAATCAGACTAATGGAACTGTTGCCACTACATCCTCTGGGAACATATTGAGGTTTTTATTTTAAAAAAAATTATTGGTATTTCTTGGTTGTTTACTTTCCTTGTTAAAATTTTCGATGTTTTGATTTTCATTTATATTCATATACCTATTCCTCAACTATCATTCTGCTTATCTGCTTGGTTTGTTTGCCGCTTTCATGATTTTTCCTATCCATTTTGCTAACCAGGCGTGTTCTACTTCAGAAAAGGGAAGCAAGTAGAAAAGCTTTAGGGCCTTGTAAGATATATTTAAGCTGAGTTTGCAAATCTAAGATTGCTTGAAGAAATTTGGATGACCAGCATTTTTCCTTTTTCATCAAGGTGGAGGTACGGCTGACTAAGAAAAAAATAGAGGGAAGGTTGTTGAGGAGGTCCTTTATAGCATGCGTCTCTAGATATGCTGGTAAGGTAGAGTGATTGTACTAGAGTAGAAGGGATGAGAGTATTAATATGGATGTTAGGATGTGTAAATACACTATTAAAGTCTGGATAAGAAATGAGTACATAATCTGGATGGTGGGGGTGACTCCTGTTGAAGGGAACTTAAAGGGAAACTAGGATCTTCTCACATCCAACATCAAGTCTGAATGAAATGATGAGGAATGTGATCACATTGAAGTATTAAGATGGAATAAGGAGGTTGATGGAAAAAATGTCATGGGCTAAAGTAAAAAACAAAAATGATTTAGTACCATAACAGCTTACAAAGAGCCTGACCTAAAATATTTCTGGATGGAAATCCATGGAAAGGAACCCAAATAGTTTAAGATTGAGGGTTATATGAGTCGAGACAATAATAAATAAATCGAAAATGACTTGAGTTGAAGTTGCAAGAAAAAACAAGAAATGGATTTTATTTTTGAATTTCTTATATATATTGTAGCTTTAAACAGACCGGAGTGAAGAAAAAGGACTCAGTATTCTTTAAGGGGCACATATAAGAAATCTTAACTAGCATCTTTTAAGTGGCTATAGCAGAAACATATATAGTAGCTTCAGTTCTTTTGGTGATCTAGGTAGGGTATCTTACGGGATTCATTTGCAATGTCACTGCTCTAATGTTGTTCTAGTTGGGGCACTAGTAAGTTGAAGAGAAATTCAACTACAAAGGTGCATCTGATGGAAATTCATGGTTCTACAGCCCTGCAAAGCAGATTTTACTACCTACGTAATGATAATTAGCTTTACTTCTTACAGGTGTCTTCTTAGAAGGTTTGATGAAGAGGGTATGCTTATCAGGAAGGAGTTAGCTACCGAAACTTTAACAAGTAATAAAAACTAGAATTGTGTGAAACCATAGTACATAGCTGCTGGCAATTATAGATTCAAGTCTACTATCCAGAGAATTAATGTTTCAACTGTTAATCTTTTCTGTGTGCACGGTTCGGCAAAACAAGGAAAATATACAAGGGGCTTGGTTGCTGGACTTTCAGAAAAACAGTGTCAGTGCAGAAAATTTCTAGTAAGTTTCTCTGACCTCTTGATTTATTTTAATACGTAAATAGGATTTTGAAGTCTAGTTATACACATTAAAATAACTGTCACATTACAGGAGGTTCACAAGCTTAACTAATCTTGCTTTTCTTTTTCCTGTTTGTGTATGATTAACTGATACAAACTGCAGAATTCCCATTACAGTGGTGTTGTTAATAAGATAGATTCATTTAACGATAGACCTGATGGCTCTTGAGTTTGCTTTATTGCCATTGTCACAATCTTAGTATATTAGAGTAACATGCAGCTTTGATGTACTTCTACTAGACAAACGCAAGCTAATATTCATGGATAGAAGTTCACATAAGGCACAAGAGTACATCTCATAACTTCAAATAAGAATATATAACATGGAGTTTACATCACTCTAGCTTAGTATATCGCAGCGGAGAAGAGAACTTTGGGATTGTCAACCATCGTCTATGAAAACGCCGAAATCCATGAATTTTAATCCGAAAATGAATTTGCATGATCTTCCTGGTTAAATCACGACATCTTCTCTTAAAGTTTTTTGGTTTTGATAATCCGACCAATTTTCCAACATACCGACATTCTGCATGTGCTGGAACACAAACAAAACATGAATGTAAACCAAAAGTAAAAGAATATTTATTTGTCACTCCTTTCTTAACTCATTCACTTGTCGTCATTCTGCTGATGAGACTGTTGAGCAACAAACTATCGTTTTATAAGGCATTCTTATTTTAGTATTTCTCTAATTGCCATATAGATGATGGAATGACTTGTGGGTTAGTTAAGAGTTTCTCAGCCCTGAATCCATCAAAACATAAGAGACATCATTTGGTGCCTCTATGTGAAGCAAAATTGAACTTGTCCTTGTTCCTTTCTTTAATTTTGTCTGTAATAACATAAATGACCTGAAAACTTTACCTTTAAACTTTTTAACATCTTCATTTTCTTCCAATTTTTCCTTGTGCAGAACCTGCAAGTTGCAGTAAGAAAATTAGTCTCACTGTCCTCTTGTTGAGGGCTAATGTATTATAGACTTCTGATTGCTTTTCTTGCAATGTGGAGTGGCTAGGCCGGATCCAAAATTACCGTTTGGAGTGCAGGGGAAGAAAAACAGAAATCAAAATGCAAAACAGTTAATTTTTCAATGGCAAGAAAGGAAAACTGTAATGCTCTTTGGTTATCAATCTTATGTTTAGGGTTTTTGTTCAGCACCTCAACCAAACTTTCCAGACGCTTTTGCATCCTTCTTTGTATGAAACCTCTGGTGCCCTATTGGAGAAAATTTTGTCAGCAAAGGACGTGTGCGCTATGAACTCCAGTGCTCAGCACCCTCACGCCCAAAGAACCTCAATTAGAAAATAAAGAAAAGAAAAAAAACCTTGATAGAAAATATTACCTTCACGTGTTTTTTCACATAGGCATAGAAGTTCAATAGACTCCATACTGTTTTGTCTAGTTTTTTACCTTCAACGTGGCGTGAAGAAATATCTGGCAATATGGAAGCAAATACGTCAACTTAAACATGCTCAACCTTTTCTTTTATGTTGTGAACCATGTCTAAGAGGGGGAGGATAACAAATGCTATTATTAATATCCAAATGAAAATTTTCAAAATCAATGAATTTAGTGCCTGTATATTGTGTATCAAATTTATAGCTAGTTTGTCAAGCAATTTTGTTATTTTCACTGATAATCATTGCAGAACGATGGAAATGTTGTTTAAACCACTCTATTCGTGGTTTCGTCTTCAGTTATGAGCAAGGGAATACCAAAAGTGACAAACCCTCCATTGGTGCTTAAATCTTCTAAAGGTTCTCCTCTCAGTTCTGGCGGAGGAATGGGTGACCAGGTGCATGGTGGTGCTTTGGCCCATTTTTCTGAACTACCCACATCCATGAGTTCCTATTGCAAAAGGAAAAGGGGAAAGGCTAATGAAGATGCCGTGTTTTTTAAATAACAAAAAGAAGAGAATTCAAGACCAAACCAAAAATCAGATGAGTCTCCGATGTTTAGTGTTTTGCGAACCTGAAAGAAGGCTGTTGCTATAATCACATCTGAGTGCTCTTTAAAACGCATTGGGAATACTGCTGTGATTTTTTGTGGCTGTCAAGCAAAAAATATTATTTCAATTTAGCAGCCTGTACTCGAATATGAAGTCTAATATTGTCCCCCCAGGGATTGAAACCTTAATTAGAAGAAGATGATGATTGCCTGAGTGGTATTACCTGTCTGATGACATAGAAGGGCTCTCTTGGGTGATAAGCAAGTTTAATAGGCTTATTCATTCCTTGGGACGTGTCCTGGGAATTGACATTTCTCAACATTTCTTTCAGCTGGGAACATAGTATAACTGCTTGCACTGAGGAAATTTGCGTAATCACTTTGTAAGGGTCTGGAAAGGAACATTTGTATCAGCATGATTATGAAGTGCAGAAATTTCACAGCATGGTATGAAAATAGACAAAAAAATAAACATTTCCTATTAAGATTTTCTTCGTTATCCTTTCATTCCTTACAAAATGCTTGGATAAGGAAGATCATGATGTTATTATTTTCATGCTCCAAATCTCGAAGATTACACGGGCTTCAATTACAAGTCATTCAGCATAAAATTTCTTTTTCACTAGTTCTAATTAGTTTTAGGATCTTGAGTTGAATGCTTCGTCTACATTTAGTAGAAGTCCTTTTTTCAAATATTTTGTTCAGCTCTTATTATTATTTCAGCTCTCCACCTAAACAGATGGTACTATTTTCTGAGTTGTTGACTCTTTTCAGGAGTATTATCAGCTGATCTCTTTATTTCCTGCTCTCAGTGTCACAGAAAACTTGGTATGGATGTCTTCAAATCTGAGATTGTGGACAGTGGAACTGGCAGAAGCAGGAAACCTGTTATTTAAGAGGACAGCTAACTAAGTACTACAGTGATCTGGTACTCTAGTTGATCAAAGATTCAAAATGTCAGGTTTAAAATGTCTAGTTTGGTTGGTTGAACTTTTCTTTGTACTGTTAATTTGTCTTTGCTGTAACACCTGAACTCAGGTTTACTGCATGGAGTTCTTGTATCTCTTGTTTGTGTAAAGAATTTACACAACTTTCTTCTCGTTCAAGCTTTCTTTCTTCTTTTGTAGACTGATAGTTTGAATCTATGTTTTCTCTGTATATTCCGTACTGATGCTATAATATATTGAAAACCACTCTCGATTTTTAGGTGAATAGAAGGAATAATATGCTTAAATTCAAGACAGCACTAGTATGTGCCACAAAGTACCAATAAGCTCTTGTTTTTTTATATATAATTATTGTTATCGCAATGATTTGGAGAAGTAGCAAACCTTTTCCACGTGGAATCTTTGCAAGATTTAGCTTTAGGGTAAGCTGATATCCTTCTTTTGCAGGTTCAACAATCTCCACAGCATCCGAGCAAACTTGCTTTACCATCTGCGTAGTGTACGATGACAAACCATATGATAGCAGGGCTCCCTGGGACAGTAGTGGAGTTGATATTGACAGGTAGTTATTTTGTGGATCAGCTGCAGAAGACTGTGAACATTACAGGATGATTACCAGAATAATTCTCAACATTTTGTTGAAAGCCTTTATATGTCAGGATAGCTCAAATTGACAGATAGTAGGCATGTCCTTTTTTAGCATGCACACAGCCATTAATCTCAATTATTTCCACAACTGCAGATTTCCAGATGCTGAATCATTCCAACTGTTTGTGTTGACATAAGTTATATGTAATTATCATGATAAGAGTGCAATAGACTAACCTGAACATGGTATTCCACGCACCCGAATTCATACAAGTGATGATCAATCTCCACAGGCTTCTCAGCACTATCATGAAAGGAAGAGAATCAATTTTCATCATCGTTTTTGTTGATCATCCATGCAACTTGAGATGCATGTTTGCTTACTTGGAATGTGAAGGAGAAGAAAGCAATTTCAAAACTGACCAGAGCAATGAAAGCCTACTATTTTCAAGGCTAGCATTTTGTTAGTTTCCTTTTCCTTTCCTCGACTACTAGAGCTTGAATATCTAGAATTGCATCCACAGAACATTTTCTATTTCTATATGAAATATACTGATGAGATAGTTCTGTAGAGGCAGAGACTTGTTACATGGAGTCGATGAGACACCTTAGCAGAACTTATCATACATTTATTTCTTAATTTCCTGCTTTTTATTTCGGGTAAGCCAATGATAAATCATGTTGTATGCAGAAGTTACCTTTAAACAAAGAAATTCAATCATCTCAGATATGATAAATGAGGATTAGCAACAAGTTAAATTCTACCTTGAGAATCTTGATGGATCAAAAGTGCTTACTGGTATAACTTGAGCAGGATCTCCTTGAGTGCAGGGGACACCCTCTCAAAGCATGCCATGTTGAAGAATCCTCTATCAAGTTCTCACTCGCATGGTGGTGGAAATGAACTGAGATATAGAACTTCAAATCCACAGGTTTTGTCTATATCTGTGAACTTCGAGTAGAAAGCAAGTTGAAATCTTGCAATCATTGTGAGCAACCCATGAAGCAAGTACCTACCGTTATTTCCCTCTCATCTCTCCATCTTTCTGCTTCTTTGTCACTATGTTGTTTGTAAAGTACGCTAAATCGATCACCTGCCAACATCCTCCTACTATAAGCTTCTGTTTGATTTTCCTATACTTGTGCCTATACTGTGAGGACATATTTAAAAAAAAAATATTATTTAAATATCATAAGTGCATTTTAAAAAAGAAAAAAAAATCAATTATTGGGTTAACGGTTCAAAATTTAAACAAAAAAACAATTATGATAACTTAGAAAAAAATTCTTTTTCTAAAAGAAAAAAAACAATCAACTGATTAAATATGAAAAGAAAAAAATAGGTAAATAAGGGATAAGAAAAATCGGTCTAAGTTAACTCGGGTTAGCATGGCAAACATGTAATCCGATAGTAAGAGGCAAGTTAACCTAAGTTAACTTATCAAACTCGTGGTATAGGTCATGAGATCGGGATAACCTGATAGAAAATAAATTAAAAAAAACCACAAAGTTTATTTGTAAAAAATTAATGTCAAACAATAAAATCAAAAAATAAAATAAGTAAAAAAAACAAAAAAAATATCAATCTGCGTTGACTTTTCAAGCTCATGACCCAGGTCAAGTGGACCAAAAGCATATACATGGACAAACTACAAAGTCCAATTCTTAATCAATCAAATATTAAAAGATAAAATTGGGGAAAAAATTCAACAAAAAATAGCAATTAAAAGAATGAAGATAAAAAAAAAGTAGAGGACAACAACGAATTTTCTATTGAAGGTTGAAATTAAAAAGAAAAATCATTGTAACAAAAGGACTAAAAAATAAAATGAATGAGGACCAAATTGAAAAAATAATACATCCTTAATTTGAAATACAAAAAATGTACAAAAATATTAAGAAAAAAAATAAATAATAATAAGGACCAAATTGAAAAAATAATATATCACAAATTGGGATTGAATGATGAAATTGGAAAAAAAAAACTTTTACAAAAGAATCAAAAACAAAATTAGAAATAAAAAAATAATAACTAAAGTTAAAATATCGATAACTAAGAGGACAATTCTAAAATTTTAAACAGCCAACACAATTCTCGAGGGGATAGAGAAAAAAAGAGGGGGACAAAAAGCTTCATCAATGACAATCCATCCTGTCATTACCACTCACCACCCCACCAAGAAGAAAACGTCATGGAGATTCCAACAATATGGTGGAAAGGCATTTGTGGCCACTAAAAAGCACCGCACATGTCGCTAGAAGGTCGTGAGCACCTATTGCATAGCAGCATATATGTTACATGCATCACCTACTTTTTCATTTTGATAATATTTTATGTTTATTAAAATATCAAGTTATATTTAACTAACTTGATAATAACAAAACAAAACCAGGTTAAAAAGATGATAAAGCACCCGGAGGCAAGATTTAAAAAATTTGATTTTAAAGCCAATTAAATTATTTTACTATGCTTAAAAAAAATAGAAAAAAACTCTTAAATGTTAGTTTTAGAAATTTTGCTTTTAAAAGTAAATTAATAATTCTAATGTATTTTTAAAAATTAAAAAGATAATTCTATCTTCCATAAATCTGGTAATAGCTAAAGCTTCTTATGGGAAAACTAAAATAACCTCAATACTAAGTTCATTGATTTAAAAAAAGAATTATAATATTATAACGAATAGTGATATATATATATATATATATATATATATATATGTAAAATGAATATCCTTTCAATAATTATAATAAGACAATGCCTCTCTTCGTTTTTTTAATGTTTCCTCGTTATTTTACTTATACGTAAAACAATTAAAAACAAAATAAATAGAGAGCGAATCTTCCACAAAAACATAAGAAAAAAAGGAAAGTAAAGAACCTATATATCTCATGAAAACCAAAACACAAACAACACTGAAAAATAATATAAATAATATGTTAAAAGTATGGTAATTTTTATTTTTAAATGCTTTTTTAAAAATATATTTATCTTGAAAAAATATTAAATTGAAACTTTATTTTGATATTTTTTGATATACTAATTATTAAAAATTTAAAAAATTATTTTAATGTATTTTTTAAAAATATATATATTGCATTATGATAAAAAAAAAAAAAAAAAACACACACACACACACATTAAATCTAGAATCTAATTAAAGAAGACTTTAATTCTTGATATACAAGATTATACAAGATAAGCATTCTGTATTAAATTTAGTTTAAAAAATAAAATTTATTGAAAATTATTAGATGAATCTTATTCATCATTAGGATAAATCAATAAATTTTTTACATATATTTAAATTTAATTGTATCATTTTATGATTGGTGCATTATTAATTATTTTATTAAAACGGTGGTATTAAATGTGATAAGATTTATATTATAAATATTATTAATAAGATTTATATTATAAATATTATTAACTAAATTGATGGTTAATGATTTATATAAATTTTATTGATTAATCTGCAATTTTATA
>Ga0325410_1003040_pt1 | contig 18844 bp, 14 predicted proteins | sample PopdelMetagenome_16_FD_206182 | JGI IMG/M metagenome (GOLD analysis project Ga0325410, IMG submission 206182) | Populus deltoides microbial communities from Bellville, Georgia, United States - Xylem-PdIQD-R3 | ecosystem: Host-associated > Plants > Phyllosphere > Stem > Wood/Secondary xylem... | reverse complement strand
TTCTTATGCAAACAACCTGTTTCTTTTCTTTTTGATGGTATGCAGACAATACACGGTATGTTCTTTATGGTTGTTCGTACTTTTTAGTGGTCCATTTGCATGGAACGTAGGGTTCTCTGCTAATTTTAAGATTTGTCAGGGATATCGAGTTCTGCGCTTCAATTGTAAGATTTGTCAGTATTGTTTCTCTTTTCTTTAGATTGATGAACTAGAAGAAAGAACTAGAAGAAAAAAATTAGCAGAGAACCCTACGTTCCATTAAATAATTGTTGTCCAATATAAGCTAAAGACCCAAACGTATTGTGGAGTGTTTGAAAATGTCATATCGATTATGGTTTAAAATGTTTTTTACTTTAAAATATATCAAAATAATATTTTTTTATTTTTTAAAAATTATCTTTGACATCCGCTTATCAAAAGTCAAATAATCTGAAAATATAAAAAAATAACTTTTAATAAAAAAATTTAAATTTATAAAAAACATGGTTTCAACTATATTTCTAAATATTATCTGAGAATCAAATCCTTAAAAAAACCTAAAAAAACTCTAATTAAACAAGTCATGAATTAATTTAATATTTACAATTTAAAAATAAAATAAAATAGAATCGAACCAATCGGTTCAATTTGATTCAGTTTGGTCTGAAATTCTTTAAAAATAATTAATTTGATTGGATATTTTTTTATCTAAACTAAATTCAACCAAGCTCGCCTGATAAAAAATAAACTTGATAGTTTATAAGAGAGAGTTAAAAAAAAAAAGTCAATAAAATAAAATCAAGTAAGCTATCAAGAAGCCCATTTCCATAACCAGGCCCGACTAACCAATCTAATAAAAACGACTCCCTCGTAGGCGGGAAAAAAAACCAGGCACACCAAAAATAGGGCTTTTCAAATTTTCAAACATCAACTCTTGACTCCCTCCCTCTCTCCAAAAAACGAAAATGGAGAGAATCCACGTCGCCGTCAGAGCAAGACCATTATCAGCAGAAGACGCAAAATCTACTCCATGGAGAATCTCCGGAAGCTCCATTTTCATCCCTAATTACTCCAATAAATTCGAATTCGGTACTGTCAAGTTCACATTCCACTTTTTTGAATTTTTTAAATAATTTTTTTTTAGGTTTTACCTCCGGTTTGCTAATTTTTTCTATTTTTTTTGCTGCTTAGATCGTGTTTTTGGTGAAGCGTGTAAGACTGAAGAGGTTTATAGATCCAAAACTAAAGAAATCGTTACTGCTGCCGTTCGTGGATTCAACGGTAAATTTTAAAAGTAATTAAGATTTTAATTAGTGAATTGGATTAACTCAAGAGTGTAATTATGGTTTTTAGGGACTGTATTTGCTTATGGACAAACTAACAGTGGAAAGACGCATACAATGAGAGGGACATCTAATGAGCCTGGCGTGATTCCTCTTGCTGTGCATGATTTGTTTCATATAATACAACGGGTAATTTTAATTTGAATCTAATTTTAGTTGCATGTTAATTGAGATTTACACAATTTTCTGGGTTTATTTTATTTTATTGTTTAATGTTGATATTTTTAATTAGCTTTTAGATGGCAGTGAGCCTTTCCTTTTTGGACATGTTTTAGGTGTTTATAGAGAAGAATTTAAGTGTTTCTGGAGAGGAGAGGAAGAGAAAGAAAGAACTCTGTTTTGTATTGCCTTTGATGATTAAAATGATAAACGAGCTAGCTACGTATACAAGGTTCTCTATTCTAACTCCATAAATGTTCTGACTTCCATTAACAAAAGTAATAGTTTGACATGCGGTTTGACAACAAACTATTGCTAACTCCATAAATGTTCTAACTTCCATCTTGATTAAAAGTTTCCATTTGATTCACTCTATTAACACCATTAACAAAAGATTTATAGCTTGCTGCGGTTCCCATATTAACTGCTTGATTAGGTAAAACTCAAGACTATTTCCCAAATTTCTTGAAAATATTGTGGAATCATTTGGTACTCCAAACTGTTTTTGAACTCTAACTCTATAAATTCAACAATAATGATTTTGTGAAATACCACATAACCGTCACCATTTACCCCCAAATGATTAACAGCGTCTACAAAAGATTGTGAATTCCGTAAGACCCCAAAATTAGTCCCTTACAAACGAGTACTAACTTTTCTTCCAAATATTCAACCCATTTACTCTATTCTCAAAGAACTGGTTATTTTGGGTGGTAACACCAAGGACTATTCTGAATTTACCTTTCTAAAATTCTGGACCGAGTCTTCCAGTTTCTTGATTTCTGCGATTATGGTCCTTTTTTATGGTAAAAATTTATATAAACAAGAATTAAGTGTTTATAGGGAAGAAGAGAAGTTGTAATTTACAAAGGAAGACAAACAAACGATTCTGCTTTACATTTCCTTCGACGATTAAAATGATAAACGAGCTAGTTATTTATACAAGGTTACCAATTTTGTTGTCGCAGCTACCTAATCTTACCAAATGCCACATGTTACATCATCTTCATTACCCACAACCATTCAATCGATGCCACATGTCCCTCCAAAATTAAGTTTTACTTTGACTCATAACAATGCCAAACTAGACGACCCTTTTAATCTCTGCAAAAGATTGTGCATTGTATTGGTGGAGTTGAAATCACAAGGATACGGAAAGGTCATTAGTGAAACACAAGAGAGTGAGACCTTGGCATCCTCGATAATAATTATAATTAACAATTTAGTAAAAGTTTGGATATGTATTTTTAATTTTGCAAGGAATTTTTTTATTACTCTTACTTGATGAGACTTTAATTTGTAAATTAGGATGTGGACCGGGAGTTTTTGTTGAGAATGTCTTACATGGAGATATATAATGAAGATATTAATGACTTATTGGCTCCCGAACATCGAAAGTTGCAAATTCATGAAAGTACAGAGGTATTCAAAATTTCTGTTTCTTGGAGATTATGTGCTATATTGCCAAGATTGTTGCTAGCTATTTGTTTTTGTTTTGTGTACGTAGAGAGGAATATATGTAGCTGGATTGCGTGAAGAAATAGTTGCCTCTCCCCAACAAGTTCTCGACCTTATGCAGTTTGGAGAATGTAAGTTATTTTTAGACTTAATGTTAATCTTTTTGGATTTTTGTTAGAAACCACCATTTTTTTACATTAGCTTTTTGATGATTAATTGGTTTCTGTTTTTTCTTCATCGAATTTTAGCTCACAGGCACATTGGAGAGACAAACATGAACTTGTATAGTAGTAGGTCCCACACTATTTTCCGTATGGTAAGATCAAATTCTCCTCCCACTGATTTTGTTTGTTTTGTACGATCATTTTCCTTATATTCATTATTGATCAGATTATTGAGAGTAGAGATAGGACTGGGGATGAGGATAGTAGCAACTCATGTGATGCTGTACGTGTATCGGTTTTGGTATGTGATTCAGTGTATTGTGTTTCCTTTTATCTTTATGGTGGTTATGCTTCTTTCTGTTGTCGTTATGGTAATTAGTATGGATGTTTTTTTTTTCTCTAGAATTTGGTGGACCTTGCTGGTTCTGAACGGGCGGCAAAAACTGGAGCAGAAGGTGTTCGGCTCAAAGAGGGTTCACACATAAATAAAAGCTTAATGACACTTGGCACTGTCATTAAGAAATTGAGTGAGGGTGCAGAAAGCCAAGGGTATTTTCTATATCTGTGTGACTATCTTTATTTTTTAATCACTTCATACACTTTAACTGTTTTTATTATTCAATTTGATCTAGGGGTCATGTTCCATATAGAGATAGCAAACTCACACGCATTTTGCAGCCCGCTTTGGGTGGAAATGCAAATACAGCTATAATATGCAACATAACTCTTGCACAGGTAACGTTCTGTAGCCATTCAAATTTATCTTGGTTAACATTGTTAAAAGCACAAGTGTTATGATTTCATCTGTTTTTTATGTTGCTAATCACGTTTGTTGATAGTAGATTCATGCAGACGAGACAAAGAGTAGTCTACTGTTTGCAAGCAGAGCGTTGCGTGTCACGAATTGTGCACATGTGAATGAGGTATTTTTTTGCTGTATTGTACTTATTTTTATGCTTTCTAAGTTCAAAAACTCTTTTAAAGTGTTTCATAATTTGAGCTTATGTTTTGATGCCAGCATGTCGTCTCTGGATGTCATTTTTTTCTTTTCTTTTGGAGGAGTAACCCATGTTTTCTTCATGCTAGATTTTGACAGATGCTGCCTTGTTAAAGCGTCAAAAGAAAGAGATTGAGGAGCTTCGGGAAAAATTACGGGTTAGCCCCCTTAACATGATAGGTGCAGTTGTTTTTTCGTACTTTCGAAAGTTGCTCACCTTTTAACTATTATTGATTTCAATCCAGGGTTCTCAATCCGAACACCTAGGAAAGGAGATTCTCAATCTTCGAAACACATTATTACAGGTTCAATCATCTTGCTTTTGATATTAATTTTTTCATATGCATGGAATGATTTGTGTTTAGATGTTGAAAATATTTTTTGCAGTCTGAACTGGAGAGGGAGCGCATAGCTTTGGAATTGGAGGAGGAAAAGAGAGCTCAAGTTGAACGTGAGAAGGTTTTGCAAGAGCAAGCTAAGAGAATTAAAAACTTGAGTTCAATGGTGTTGTTCTCTAATCGGGATGAGAGTCGTGATCAACATAAGAGGGTTTGTATGACTTCCTTATCAATATAATTCATCAAAAACATATGTTTGATGCGCCTTCCTATAATTTCTGTGCAAAAAATGTAGGATGGTGGATATTATTGGTGGTAGGTATTAGTTTGGGGAGTACAAGCTGATGATTAGTTACTTTCTTCTAGACTAAGAAGGGTAATTCGTCAATTGCATTGGTAATGGAGTTTGGTGCACCTTTTTATTTTCAGATAGGATATCAACTCCCAAGGTCACAAAAATGGGTTTGATCATGTTTGTGGCTCTAATTTGGAGCAATTGAGATTCCTCAAAATATGTTTTTATTTCTAATTTTTTATTGATATTTTCTTCGTATTTACGTGAATTCGAGTTAGAGTGAATTGCTTGTAGTCCGTGGAGTGAATACCTAGGCGGCTGGCCAATTTTTTGGGATGTTGTCTTTTTACTGCATTCACACTTAGAGTGGATTGTCTGTCATAAGGCAGCTCGATTCTATGGTGGAAAGGTTCGAGGAAAGACTAGCTTACAGGAAGGGGCTTCTCATTTAGAAAGGACTTGGAGAATGGAGACCTAGATTGGATATCATTGTCTGATTTACTTTATTTATTTGTTCAATTTTTGTTTTAGTGGTGCAGATGCTGTAAAAGGTTGCAAAACTTTTTGTTGATGAGAGACCAACAATGAGTTAAAAAATAACCCCTTGCGTAGTTCTTACGGAGTTTCGTTACATTCTGCAGGGGAAGAGACGAGACACATGGTGCCCAGGAAATCTTGCACGGGAAACTCTTCAAGAGGTATTATGTTTGCAGTTACTAAAATGCTTAAGTTTATCTCCTGTTAGTCATGAAACTGGAAACTCTTTGCTAGATCATATTTGAGGTCAAAATTCAAGAGTGAACCTATGCATGTTGAAGTTGATTTTAAACAGTGATGGATATTTGTTGCAATGGTTAATCATTGAGTAGAGGTAACAGAATCCTGTTTTCACTTGGACACAATCACCCAGGGGGTGTAAGGGATGCCATCTCTCAAGAAACGAGGACAAGGCTACGTGGCCAGCGCGTGTGTGGTTCCGTAGTTTGACAATGTTCACTCAAAGAAACTGAACTATAATTGAGTGTTTGTAAGTATACATAAGTAATGAAAGTTCGAAATCCAGCTTTAACTTTGCATTCAATTGTTAAACAAAGGTGGACAGCAGTATTGCTTGAAGTTCTCGCACCACCAAAGTAGGAGCATCCTATAATCATAGAATATAATAAACGTTTTTTGATGCAGTTTGCCATATATAGTAGTTTGTACACTGTTCTATCATGAATTGACTTGGTCTAATGGTTTGACATTTTAGGTATTGCCTTATTAATGGATTATCATCTGAAATCTTGGCACAATTTGCAGGGCAGTGGTACTTGTGTGTTTGTTAGGAAGTTTCACTTGATTAATGACTGGGATTCACTGGGATTTGTGTCATATATTGTCCTATGAAATTATTGAGATGATCAAGCACATTGATAACTAGTTTGTACTGGAATCAGGAATTTGCACTGTAACTATGTGTTGAGAAAAGCTATGGAATATTGCACAATAAATTGGATTTAGGCTGATTAACTAGCTTATAATCTTCTGCTTTGCTTTAGGTGGATCCCAATATCCAGCCAAGGGCTTCTGCTATAAAACCAATGAAAGATAGAAGTGATATGGGACCACTTTTACCCTTTCAAGAATTGGTCAGCGAGATTGAAGTTGGGGATGACGTCAATATGCAAAGTGAAGATTGTAAAAATAATGCATCAGAAGACTGCACCCTTCCTGATCCATGTTCTTTATTGCATGTGACAAATAGGAGAAAGGCGCCACCTAGGAAGAAAGGCTCAACTGCGGTTTGTGCCCTTTCTTTTTATCTATATACCCTCTCATTTATCTGTTGATGCACTAATATGTGTTTGGGTGTCAGGAGGACCATGAATGGGCAGAAATACAAGTGGAATATGAGGACTTGCTTCAGAAACTTGAAACTCAGGTTGTTATTCTTCTTTAGCACATCTGTTTTTAGGAGATGGATGTGGATATTCACTTATTTCTCCATTTGTTTAATTTTTATATTTTTACCATGCAGAGAACTACGAGTGAGATACAGATTGATTGTTTAAGAAGACAGCTTGGTGAGACTAATTTGATTGAATGTGTGAAATGTAGTAATTGTCTTACTTCTGATGGCAATACAAGTACCAATAATTTGGACAAAAACGTAAGTCTAAGAGAGTCAGAGGCCATTATTGTGATCAAACAACTTCAAGATAAGGTTTGTTTTTTTTCCTTCTTCCTCAATTTCTTGTTTGTTAATAACGTTTTGTTTTTAAATCTTTGAATTTTATGTCTTTTTCTCTGGTTCATATTGTTCCTAGAATTTCTTCATCTTCTGTTTCCATTACATGTGATTTAAACTTATTTTTTCGTTGTTTAGATTAAAATGTTAGAAATGGAGAAGTCTTCTAGTCAGCAAAATCTAGACAGTGTTGTTGAGCTAGCAACAGAGCAAAGTATAAGTGCTAGGGAGACGTTTGAAGAGGTAAGTATGAGCCATCAATGAATTTTCTGTGTTTTCTAAGATGTGCATATGGGCAAATTTATGGACTGCTTGAATATGATACTATAAATACCTACTAAGATGTTTCCAAAAGACGATATATTAGTGATGTCTTTGCTGTGGTTTCCAAGAGGTATTCATGGTCTTCATCAATAAAAGTACAAAATTATATGCATATTAATGTTGGTATTTTTTAACTTCTGTTTGGTTTTCATTGGTTAATGAAAGGTAACTGGTATTCGATCTTCATTTATGCTATGCATTTATAGTAAAATTTATTGCGTTTACTTTATGTTGGAAAATTTGTGATGCTTCTTTGTCTTTTCTATTGTGATCTCTTAGCTCCATGAAGAGCTCCAAAATGCACGAGAGGAGACAAGGATTGCTCATGAACAACTTAACATTATTGATGTAGGTGACTTTTACTTTTGTCTTAATCTCTGTGAGCATTCCTAGTCAGTCCTTGTTCTTTATATTTTCTGTACTTAATATATGTATTTGTCCGCAATGTTTTTGTTTGTATTTATACTCTTTGGGCCATGCCTAGCAAGCTTATTCCTAATCTCTTAACTAGAGGTGAATTTTAACTCTGATAAAGGTTTCATTGGAGATTGAAGACATCATGTCTGAAGTTAAGAACTCAAAAGAAGTTGTTGAAAGCTGTTCCTCTCTTTTGGATGACGTTTTCCAGAGTTTTTCTTCTATATCTATTGCAATAAGTGTGAGTAATCTTGAAATATCAACTGATTGCTTATTTTATTTTATTTTATGACTGTTCATTATGCGAATACCTTCTGGATGTGTGGTAGGCTATTTGTTTTCATTGAATCTATATTAGACTATGTTTTAGTGGGCACAGTTTGAATAAAGTAATTTGTTGCCATGCAGGATTTCAAGGCTTTGATCTGCCAGAGCTCTCATGAACAAGGATTAATCATTAGTAGTCATGAGAAGTTATACCATTGCATGAAGCAAAAAGTTGATGAAGTGGAGAATGAAAAGGTATGGTTGTTTCTTTCTTCAATGCAGGGGACTATAGCTAAATGAACCGCAGTAGTGATAAAGAGATAACGCAGTTCTAGTTGTTTGGTACAGATAAGAAAACAGAAATTATTAAACGAAATCTACTATTTCCTTTTAGTTCTTTTCTGGCTATATCTGCTAAATAAATTAAAATTTTCAAATGCAGCTCCTTTTACACAAAGAATCTATGGGTCTTCAGAAACAGATAGAAGAACTGAGACACAATACTCAAAATTATGAAGAGTCTTTGAGAGTAAGAAAGCTTGTTTAAATGGTTAATTTGACTTAACTCACGTATGCATAACATGCAGGGCTTGATGTACTTGTCTTGTTTCTTTGGTTGTTGCAGGCACTTACAGAACATCAGAATTTTGAAAAGGAGGAATTTCTTTCTCAAATTCAAAATCTTCAAAAGGAATTATCATGTTTATCTTCTTGTTTCTTGGCAAAAGAAAAGGAAAATTTGAGAAAAGATCTTGAGAAAACAAAAGTGAAATTGAAAGAGACTGAATCCAAGCTCAAGAATGCCGTTCAAGAGAAAACCAAACTTGAGGTTTTGTTCTATATGCATAATTTCCTACCATGCCAATTAAATCATATGATTTAGATTATAATTCATCACTTCATGTTTGTAGGGTCAAAAAACATTTGCTGAAAGGGAGGTAAAACGATTGCATGGTCAGAAGACTCTTCTTGAGCGTGACATTAGCAAACGTGACTCCCTGGCTGGTAGAAGACGTGATTCAATGGTTGACAGGAGTTCAAAGATGTTTGATCCAAAAAAATCAAAGGGTCTTGCAGCTTCTTTTGAAGAGACAACGCAGGTGGTGACCTTGAATATTAATATCTGTTTCGTACACCTCGCATCGAACATCTGTAATCTAGCTATCAATTACCCCCTTGCTTGAATTAATCATGCGGATGACTTCATATCTTATCTTCTTTTTTTCCCATGTCATTTTTGTATTGTTTAGGAAGATTACAGAAAGTTGGAAGTTCTTGCATTTGAAATGGAAGCAACTATTGCTTCTTTGGAAGAGGAAGTAACTGCTGCACACAAGGAAAAGGAAGAGGCTATATCAAGAAATGAAAGTTTGGCTTCAGAGTTGGAGGCCCTGACAGAAAAGCTTAACATATCAAATGCTGAAGTGAATGTGTTGCAGGAAGATGCTTCACGCCTTGTAAGTTTTTCCTCTTACATCTCCCCTGTTCATCAGTTTCTTTAATTCTTCATTAAAGCTGAAAGACTATTGTGCATTTGTGCTACTTTGTGCATCTTGTTTTTCTGTCTCTAGAGACTAAGGTTGGAAGAATCCACTTTGGACCAGCAAAAATTGGAAAATTCTATAAGATTGTTAGCAGAACAAAAGGAAGAGTTGGCAATGGTAAGCTCATGTTTTGTCTAATCTCTTAGAAATTAATTTACTATTTTTCTTGTTTTTATTGACAGAATTTTGGTCATGGGATTTTGTCTGATTTTGCAGCAACTTAGTGATTCCCTTTTGGAAATGGAGGAGGAAAAGGCAATATGGTTTTCCAAGGAGAAAGCTTCCATTGAAGTCATAGAAGAAAAAGGTGCAGAGATTACAGCAATGACCAAAGCAATGTCAGAGGTAAGCTACAAAATTCCAATTAAAGAATTTTTCAATACGTCATTCTATTTCAAATTCTGTGCTGTGTTCAGGGTCTGGTGGGGATACTGTAATGTCATCATTTGCTTGGCTCGTCCAAATTTGTTTTGAGAATGAACACCATTTCTTTTAGCGTTTATGATTGCTTTGTTTTATTATACCCACTTGTCTGTTAGTTTGATTATGGATGTGTTACAATAGGTCAGAAACGAATTAGAGTCCTGTAGGGAAGAATGCAAGGTCCTCACAGAAAAACTTGCATGTTCTGAGGAAAATACCGAGCGGGAGAAGAAATCAAGGTATATATTATATTCTAAATAACCATGTTCGATAGCCATGTTTTCTGTATTTTATTTGCATTATTAGTGACCTTATTGCTGGCGACTGGCTATTACTGTCCTCAAATTCGAACTCTTTTCTGATTCAGTGCAGAGAAGTCTCTAGAGATTGATCAACTGAAAAATCATCTGATAAGGGCTGATATTGAGAGCAAACAATCCCAAGAGGTGAGATACAGGTTCATTTTCATGTGATAATTTTTTTTATACGGCATATTATTAGTTTATTACTCTATTTGGAAAGCAGAATTAATCAATTTCTTTTTTCCTCTTATGCTCCAGACGTTGAAATCAAATCTGGACACTCTCTCCATGGAACTTGATTGTGCTCGCGGGAAAGTGAATACACTTGAGAAGGAAATGATTATTCTGAGCAAGGAGCGAGATGATCTATTTACTCAAATTAGAGGGTTGGATACAAGATTAGAACCAGAAAATGACTTCCAGGTTCGATCTACATGCATTGTTTGCAAAATGAATTTACATTTGAAAAAAGGGATAAGGGCAGATATTCTCTCTCTCTCTCTTGATTTAGAGATTTACTTGGTCACATGTTTTTTTGACAGAATCTTCAAAACCAACTACTCAGTATAACAAGTGAAAGGGACAAGTGGATTCGACATTGTGATGACATGGTATGTTGGTTATTAATTCTTTTGTTGATTTGGCACCCCATTTATCTCAGAACGGTCTGATACCGTGAATTTGTTCCAGTTACTGGAGTCTAAAGTTCAAGTTGAGGAACTTAATGGGAGAATCTCTAGCATGGAGGCCAAAATGAAGAATGTAAGTATCTACACAATTGTATTCATCCGATTCAAGATCTAGCATTACTTGTGTGTTTCATCCCAGAATCAAAGAGTTAGAAATGCTCTTTAAGCTGCTCTACCATGGGCTAATTACATATAACTCGATCTTCTTTTCTTTCTCGAACCTAAAAAGATGCGTTCCCCATCCATTAGTAGCATCACATCACATCACATCACATCAGTTTAAAGGAGGAAGTCCCTCAAACATTGAGATTTGTTGTTTAGTCATTTTCTTCAAGCGAATCCTTTTTGATCTAGTGAAACATATCATGTGTTGCTCAAATGCAAGCAGGAAGAAGCCATGAACAACAAGGAAAGGGCAAAATTTAGAATGAGGCTTCGAGGGACAAAAGCAAAGTCAGATGCCTTCCATTTTAGATACAAGGAAGCAGTAAATGAGCTGGCATTCATGAACAGAAACTACGAGGTGGCTTCAAAGAAGCTGAAGAGCCAGCTAGCTTCCTATGGAATTGAGATCCTCAACCTCAAGAAGCAAATCGCTGCCTTAACCGGGCAAAGAACTGATCATTAAACAACAGTAATTTTTTTTTTAATCATTTTTCGTATCTCAACCATTTTTTACATGTTAGCTAATTATTTATCCAGGATACAGCACAGCAGCTTACCATTGTCAATATGTACATTAACATGATATTTCTCTGATGAAAATAGAGTAGAAAATTCACGAGTAGATATTAAATTTCATAAAAAAAGTTATCTTTGAACTTTTAGGGTTGAAATACCCCTGGATAGATTCAATTTTCTAAATAGAAAGCCGAAACCGACCACGGGCTCAAATTTAGAAAAGATATTCAATTTGGTTGGATTTTTTTGGTCCAAACCAAAGCAACCGATGCGCACCCCTATTTACTATTGACCCAAATGGTTACATAGGCAAATATAAATCGGTATGAGCAGGGGCTCTTTAGTGAACATGGCACAAGTGTAACATATTTGTGTCATCAAAATGAAATAAAAATTGCCATTTAAATTGTTTTTGTGCTACGGTTTGGCTTTACATGTACTTCAATTCTGGTTATGCTGCCAGATCAGACTATGATCGACAAAATGCAGAGACATGAGAGTTTACAGCACACGCCACTTCTTCGACACAGCCTCGCATACCCTTGCAATACACCAGGCAGCACTCAGCGGATATTCAGACACTGAAAGGGGAGACAACACAAGTAATTAGGATTCCTGCTTCAAAAATCCAAGATGTTAAATACAGACAGGACAATTCATCAGGACAACGCCTCAACTTCACAACAACTAGAATGCAAATACATTAACAGATATTCATAGGTGTTCTGATGGATGCCACAAATCATTACAAAGGTAGCCAGTTACATTTTATACCCAATCAAAAACGAGTAACATATTTTCCGTAACTTGTGCATTGGTTTGCGTGAAGTTCCGATCAAATCCTCCTGGCAAATGCTTTGAGCTAAATAAACGTGTTTATGGATAGTGCCTTCAGAAAAACATTATACATGAACTTGGGGTCTATCTAGATTCTTTATCGGAAGCTAAATCTAATCACTATTGATTTTACTGCGTGCATTATTTCAGCATAAGATGATTGTAAAGAAATGGATCTAGGAAGAGCTTACCTGATATGAAGTCATCTACATAATCACATTCAATTTTACCATGGGACATAGCACCAACCTGATTATTTTTGTTTGAGAGAGAGATCAGAAAGGTTACAAGTTTCTCAACAAAGAGTGTTTTTAGTACAGAAGTTACTTGAGCTTACCACGAAAACAAGGTCGGTGTCATCACCAACTCCAGCCACATACTTCTCCATTTGGACCAATTTTTCTGAGCTATGGGAGAAGCCTGATAGGAAAGCAAGTGAATTTTATCACCCCGTTAACAGTCCATGACTCATAAAACCATAAAAATTCAAGCTCACCTATTTTACGAGAGTTTAATGGCAAGTATTGGGTTACAGGATTCTTGATCACACGCAAAAGCTTCTCACGATTACCGACAGCAGTTATACTCAGTTTTTGTAGCAGCTGCACTGCAATATAGAACAAGGCGGTAAAGAACAAATACAAAGATTCACAGACAAAAATAAGATGGGCTATATTCCAACATCATACAGAAGTCTCAGGGGCGATCAGCTGAACTTACACATAATACCGGCAAAACGCTTGTAAGTCCTCGGAATACGAACATGTGGCTTAACTTCAAAAAGAACACCTTTATCTGTTTTCACATATACAGCTCTCAACCGCCCAGCCTTATTCAATGGGCTATCTAAAATGGATAGGAGAGCCTGAAATTATCAACAGCAACATTGATACAAGGGCCAGAATATTTCAAACAAGGTAACCCTGCTCTGAGTAACTTGGATACTGTTTGGCCTGCTCATGAAAGACAGTCCTGGGAATGGTCTAATAAACATCGCGACTCCGGAATCTGACTGCTAGTAATAAAATGCACTAACCTGATAAATAATGTCAGGTCTGTAATCAGCAGGATTTTTTTTATTCCTCCTCAGGAAATTGGCATGCTCCTCAGAATTCAAAATTTGGTAACTCTGTACAAACAAAACTAGTCAGATGAAAACGAAAACATTCCAGCTAAGTGATAAAACCCCACTACATGAAAACCCCCAAAAACCAAGACTTCAAAAATCCACTCTCTCAGCCCTAAACCCACATTCAAAACATTACCCCAAACCTCTACATTACTACTAAAAAACCCACACTAAGCCATGCAATGATTCTAACACGTTACTTGTAAACCAAAAGTTGAAGTGAAAAGTTACAGTCTTTAGACCTTTCCAACTTTTGCAACTTCCAAAGTAGCCTTTTCGAGCACGAATATAACCCCAGGTTTCTTGCCAGTTTGATGACTTGGGACAATAGGAATGCCCTCCTCCACTCCTGGCAGTTGCATTTCTTTTGCCTCTTCTGTTTTTTCTTCGCCATCTTGAGCTCTCATTTCAGTCTCACTATCAGCTTTCTCTTCTTGAACTTGTTCATCTTCCACTTCCTCTTCTTCTTTATCATACCTCTCCCCTTTCTTCCTTCTCTTGTGCCCTTTACCATAAGGCCTCACCATTTTCTTCACACACAATAACCTTATCCTTCACACTGAAAAACAAAAGGAAAAACGACTGATCAAATTTGCAAAATCAACCCACTTACTCATTAAAGAAAGAGAGCTAAGACTTTCTCAAACAAGAAAAAACCCATCTGTGTATAGAAGAAAACCTTTAAATAATCTAAAAAGAGAACGTCAGTTGCATACCCAAAGAAAAAGTTGGCCAGTGAGAGTAGAAGAGGCAGAGAGATGAGAATGATTAGGACATGTTAAGGTTTTAGGAGCGGAGAGGGAGTAGATGAAGCAGATGAGTAGATATTCTTAGGGTTTATTGGTGGGCCTAGCTTCCATGTTCAGGCTCACAAAGTTTTACTTGAAAATGGCTTGGGCTATATTATTAAGCCTTGGGCTTGACTCTAAATAAATTTCATCTTTCAAAACTCCATGCATGGAACTCTAATATGGAGTGAAAGCTAATTAAAGGGTAAACTTTATTTTTGGTCTTACAGGTTCATTAATATTCCATTTCCACCCCTATTGTTTTAATTTTGCGATTTGTACCCCTCCACCCCTAACCATTAAACATCATAAGGGTTCTTTTTTAACATTTTAATTAATTTTTCGAGATATTACAAAATATATAAGGATTTGAGAGGAAAAATATTGAAAAAATAAAGTCGGAAAAAATATGAAATATAAAATGTTTACTTATGCAGTCGTGAAGTGTAAAATTGAAACTTTTATAAAACTATAGGAATGAAATTGAAAATTTTAAAGTATTGGACAAGATAAGTGGAAGATTGATGAATTTATGTTGACAAAAAAAATATATATTTTACCCATAGTTACCAATTTGCATATTAATTAAATAAATTGATATTTATTTTGAGAATAATACCATTTTTTTTGAATTATTAACATAATAAATATTATTTACTTTCAACCTAACCCATGACTCGATTTAAAATCTCAGGTCATGAAATGTATAGTTTAATTTAGATTAATCAAAAATAATATCATTTCAATATTTTATATATATAAAAATTAAAATAATATTATTTTGATTTTTTAAAGTTAATTTTGATCTCACTTGATTTTTTTTTTTGAGTATGATGACTAGATCACGGGATTGATCAAGTCAACACCCTCCTCCCAATGTAATATAAAACTTGGTTTGAAAAAGGTTTTAAATCAATAAATAACAGGGTTGAATTGCTGAGCTGGACGGAGTTTAAGAACACTAGAATCAGCAACCTTTCCAGGCTTTTGGAATCATCAGGTGACGCAGGGAAAACATTATCACCATGCTTGCAATCTAAATCATTGGAAATCTCTTAAGTCTCCACATTGCTATGATATGTAAATCTATGTGTTAGCAGCAGCTAGTGATGAGGGGGGGAATTGGAGCGTGGGGCCGCGACAACTTTTCTGCCATGGGAGAGTGCTACTTAGAAGGAATAAAATTCTGGTATTAGATGAAGCAACTGCTTCCATTGACACAGCAACAGATGAGATTTTACAAAGAAAATAAGGCGAGAGTTCTCAGGATGCACTGCGATAACAATAGCTCAGAGTTCCTACAGTTGTAGACAGTGACATTCGGTGAAGTCTCTCTTTCAGTGGAATCCACTTAAGGTTATTTATGGATCGATAAATATCATTAATTGATAATCATCCAATTAGGATTCTTGTGTAGTGGCCATATTTTACAAAATTCTGTGTTAGCAGAGCTTGCTGTCTTTCTTTCTTGTGTTGTTTTCTCTCTGCGTCAACATATGATTGTACATATATAACCTTTACCGGTTTTCTTCAATATCCTAATTATAGCTGTAGATGAAATCGTTACTGTTTGATTTATTTTCGAAGGGGAGATGGCAGAGTATGATGTCCCTTCGAAGCTTATGAAGATGGCCTCCTACTTTTCCTTCTAGTTGCAAGAGAAACTCCTAGCAGACCAGTTCTTGTGTCAATGAAATATATACCTCAGCTGAACTCAGCCACGTAGAAATACATCTGTTGTTATTTTCTTGATTCATCACACCGTAGAAACAAAAAAAATTTTACCAGTTAAATTTTATCATCTCTTATTTTTATTTTATTTTATTTTACTTTTATATATAAAATAAAATTAAAATAAATGACATAAAAAATAAATGAGTCTTCATATATTTCTTGGCCAATAAAAAATTAACACTTGAAATAAGATATTTAAAGTATCTTGTCATAAATGCAAGATTTTATTAATAAAAATCAATTAACAAAATCATATCATGTGATATTGAAAAAGAATTTGAGAGCCCTAACAAATCTTTATAAATAAAGGGCCTCAATCTAAAGAAAAAAAGAAAGAAGAAATGAATTGTTTGAGCTACAAATTATTTTCAAGACAAGTTCTTACAAGTTCTTTAAACAAGAAAGCTCCCTCTTTAACCAAGAAGGTTTTTTAAAAAGTTCTAGAAGTTTTGTTAGATCAAGCCTAAACATTCCATAAAAATTCTTTAATAATATTTTGAAGACAAATCAAAGATACTTTTTATAGTATCAAATCACCAAATCTCGTTTCTTAATACACACCAAAATTCGAGTTATTGTAAAACATAAATCTTGGCTTGATTTTATAAATAAATCAAGTCATTATATATCAAATTCAAGAAAAAATATTTTAAATAAAAATTATAATTAATTATATATTTAATAAAATAATATATTTCTACACGTGTGGTTGTTTAATTCCACTTATTTAGAATTATATCTACACACTAGCTAAGATAGCTTCGAATGTAAGATATGAACAATATTTAACACTGTTACTCCTCCCCAGATGGTAATGTAACGGACAATGGCGGTTGGGTCTCTCGGCATTTTCTCTTTGTTATCTGCACGTTAATGGCTGTTCTTCACTGGTTGGATGAGGAAGGGAAGGAAGAGAAGCTAGAAAGACAACAACAATTCAATTATATAAGAGACAGAATTTTAATGAGCAAAATAGTTGCTGAAAAATAATTCTAATAATGTTTGCCTCCTTATAAATTTACAATTTTTTTAAATAAATCAGAAAACTTCATTTAAACAAAATAAAAATTCAAAGGGATAAAAAAAATTAACACAGAATCTAAAATAAAACAATAAATCCAAAAAAATCTAGATAAAATAACAAAATTAATTCAAATAACAACTTATTTACTTAATTTTAGGAAATCCAATAGTCTAGTAAACAATAAAGTGATATTTCAAAGTGGAATCAACTCGAAAAATATGAGTCCAATTAACTGTTGGATCTTTTGTTATCGTATTTTAAAGTCATTATCCTGATTTGATGTAATCAAATCTTTTTTTTTATTATCTAAATCTATGTTATTGAATCATAAAAAACATATACTAGGCTATTCATATATTCTAGCATATATTCATCTAGTCGTGGGAGATACTATCTAAATGCTCATGAACTTCAGTTTCTGCAAACCCAACAGCATCACATCTATTTAGTTTCTGTATCTCTGGAGAGAAGATGAACTTGTTTGTTGCTATAAAGTACTATATATGATTCTGTTGTTACAAGATTAATGCACCTTGGGGCGACCGTATATGTATTCCATGTTCAGGTCGAACCAAATTTCAATTTTTTTAAAATAATTTTATTTTAAAGTTTATTTTTTTTAATCTTGGAAATGACAATTTTAGTAAATAAAAAACATTTGAGTTTTTCTCCAAATACAACGAAGTTAATGTTTGTTTTTGCTGTTGTTTTTATTTTTAGCAGTGAGACCCATTATTAAAAACAAAAAACATAACAACAAAAGAATTTTTTTTTATTATGGAGGGTTGTATTCTACAACCAGTATAAAAATAGAAGCGAAAACAAACACAACCAAACACAACCGCATGCAGAGGCTAAGGCTGTTCATCCAACTGATTGACTTCCTCTTTTTCTACGGGGATATGCGCAGGAATCCTTTACAAACAGTGCACCTAGATCTTCTTTCTGAGATGTTGAGGTAAGGGGAGAGTGAGAAGCCTTCTAGAATTTACGCCATCGCAATATTAATGTCATGGTCTAATTATTAAGGCTATTAATTTTATTTTATTTTATTGATAATTAAAATAAATATTTGCAATAGTTTGAAGGAATTGATCTAGAATAATATATTTTCTTGCTAAAAATAAATTTTTAATATTTTTAAAATATGGTAAAAAATCCTAAAATATTATTCAATTTTAATATAAGAATAAAAAATCTACAAATTAATTAATATCCAAAATATTATTAAGGATAATGGTTTATTATTACTCATCTTTAATATAAGAATAATAAATTTGTATGGGACTAATATTCAAAATATTATTGAGAGTAATACAATTCATTCACTCATAATATAAAAATAAAAAAACTGTAAGAAATTTTATCTGAAATATTCTTTAAAGTGATCCAATAACAAAAAATTTCAAGTTTATCCTGAAAAAACATCAATGATAATTAAAGATATTTTAGATCAAGTTTTTAATTTAAAAAACTAAGATTTATTCATCATAATAAACCCGTCACTTATAAAAATAGAGGCCATAGTAAATAAAGAAACACAAAATTTATGGATAGTTACTTCCAAACTTAATCAATCATAGTTGGAAGTACGTATACATCCTATTAATTTTCCGTTGTAATTATTTGTTGGCATATTGAAATTATTTTACATTTGGATGATCATAGAGGCAAGAACGCGTTGTATGCATTAAAAAAAAGCAGCTAATTGTCCACAGGAAA
>Ga0325410_1003039_pt1 | contig 18849 bp, 8 predicted proteins | sample PopdelMetagenome_16_FD_206182 | JGI IMG/M metagenome (GOLD analysis project Ga0325410, IMG submission 206182) | Populus deltoides microbial communities from Bellville, Georgia, United States - Xylem-PdIQD-R3 | ecosystem: Host-associated > Plants > Phyllosphere > Stem > Wood/Secondary xylem... | reverse complement strand
CAAAATTAATTTCAACACGTAAAACACATATTTTGGTAAGTTTAAAACAGTGTTTCAGTTTCCTAAATTTAAAATTTGATGGCTCTGATTACGAGCAACATAAATTCCCCTTGTTTTGAAGGTTTAACTAAACCAGATCAAAATGAATAAAAATAGGAAATTCAAGTACGAAGGGAAAATGACCATCTAGTTTCGTAGTTGAGTTTTATGTCTACCATTATGCAGAAAACCATAGTTGTAGAAATATAATTCGAAATTTAGAAAGTTATACCCGATCATGCCCATCCCAAGGCACCCCAAAAGATAAGGAGCAAAGAAAGAAGGGAAAGCGGACTTGCCTGAGTCTGCCTCTTAGCTGTCGCAAGGTGTAAAACAGTATTGCCATCTTCGTCCGTCACATTCAGAAGCTCCTTAATGTTATGCGGCTGGAGCACATCAACCATGACTTTGAAAGCCTCAAACTGATTATTTCTCAAAGCAAGGTGAAATGCGGTTTCCCCTTTGAATGTCACAATGTCCTTGCTCGCAGGACAAAACTTGAGCAATTCCTTGATCACATGTACCATCCCATTTATAGCAGCACAATGAAGAGAAGTTCTACCATCACTGCTTTTAAGCCTGCCAAGCTCGCTGTTAACCATCAATAGCTCTCTCACTATCTCCACAAACCCATTTGCAGAAGCTATGTGTATTGGGCTAAACCCATCTGGGTTGAGCCTTGTAGCTAAATCTGCTTTCTTCTTCAGTAGCTCCTTCACGAATTCTGTTCGTCCGGCTAAGCAGGAAATATGTAGGATTGTCTCGGAGGAGTCATTGAGACAACTTCTTTCTAGAAGGTAATCGTCTACTCCGAGCAGCTCCTGTAGTTCAATGACATCTCCTCTCCGTGCTGCCTCCAACAATCTTGGATCCATGTTATTGATGGAAATAATCGCAAACTGAGCAAAGTTATTAATGACTCGTGAAAATTACCAAACAAAAATTTATAGAAATGTACCCGTGAAAAAAAATGTTGTTCAAAGTTAGTAGACTAAATAGTGAGAATATAGAAGTATAATTTATATACATGCAATATAATATCATTGTAAGATTGCAATAAAAGACAATATACAACTTTCATATTAAGCATGTATTTAAATAAAAACATGTATAGGATATTTACTTGTAGAAATACTTAAAAATATATTTATCTAAAAATATATTGTTGTGAATGATCAATCTTTTGTATTTAAAATTTTATTACTTTCCACTAAATACAAAAAAGTTGATTTTAATAAGTTTCTTAGGATTTCAATAAAAATTATATTGTTTAAATACATTCCTAAATAAAATCAAACAAACTCATGAATTGTATCCAAATATCTCTCATTGAATCTAAGCTTTTGTGTAGAAAAAAAAACTAAAAAATAACACAAAGCTTAAAACCGAGTAAATTATGCTGAAAATTAAGGTGAGAAAGAGTATTAAAAAATTTACAATTTTTTTGAACACTGTCCAGAAAAAATTAGTAAAGAACATTATTCTTCAGTCCATTTTTACTAAGGATTTTGAAACGAAAATTTATATAGAGTTAATTTTAATAATTACCATAATAATTTCTTAAATTTTTTTTTATTAACATAGGTGTCTGGGTCAGCTTGTTTTCACTTTGACTAATCTCACAGGTCGTGAAGTTAACGACTATATAAGCCACCAGTGGCCTTGAGAGGACTCTAACTCGTGACTATTAGGGAGCAAATTCAAGACCTGACTAATTGAACTACCCCTCAGGGTTCATAATAATTTCTCAAAATTGATTTTTAGAGTCATTTTTATTGACTTGAATTATAATAAACATTTCTTAATTAGCTAGCTTGGACTTTAAGTCTACAGTCATATTTTAATTCTCATACTTAGTGTTAAAAAATAATATAAATAATATATTGAAACCCCACCTAACAACTTAAACTTTTGGGTAAGATTGTTCTTTGACATGGTATCAGAGCTTTGATGACCAAGTGGTCACGAGTTCGAATCTCATCACTTCCATTTATTTGATAAAAATCAAGCATAAGGTAATGTGAGTCTGTGCAAGTTTTAAGCCCAAAAGACTTTTACTTGAGGGGGTGTGTTAGAGAATAATATAAATCATATCTTTGGACCTTACGTAACAGTTTAAGATTTTAGGTTGAGATTGTTTTTTGACATGACATCAGAGCTTTTATGACTAAATAATCACGAGTTCGAATCTCACCAACCTCATTTATGTGATAAAAATTAAGCACAAGATAGTATGAGCTTGTGCAAGTTTCAAACTCAAAGGGCTTTCACTTAAAAGTGTGTGTTAGAAAATAATATAAAGCATATCTTTGGACCTCACTTAATAATTTAAGCTATTAGGTTGAAATGATTCTTTCAATCAAGTTAAGAATTTTTTAATTAATAATTCCTATTTATACAGGGATCTGCAATGATTTTTTTGGAGTCATTTTTAATCTCTTAAATTGTAGTATAAAGCTTTCATAATTAGCTGGCGAGAAATCTGTCTGGATTCGTTATTTATTATAATAAAATAGCATGCAATTTAGTCTTTTTCAACCAAGTTGCAAATTGGGTCTGAATTTTCTATACTTTTTGGCGCTGTCCATCCTTTAGATTATAAACTAGCTATTTTACTCGGCAATTATTGCGGATCAGATTTTTTTTAATTAAAAAAATTATTTATATTATCTTTTTTAATATGTTTTCATATATTAAAAATATATATAAATTAAAATATTCATGCATTCATGTTATTAAATAAATTGAGAATTACATGTATTAATAAACAGAAAAAAAATCATTAACAATAATTAAAAAAAAATAAGAAACAAGTATAGATCAATACATTTAATCTTGCAAGACGAAATATTTACCTGAATGTGCTTACTAAATTTATTTATTAAAATTAATTTTTTATTCAATCAAATGATATTAAAAATAATCACATTAAATTTATTGAATAAAACAAAATAAAAAAATATCATGCAATGCTTCACATATTAAAAAAAAATTTTATTTTAAAAAATAAATTTCATATATATAAAAGATTAAAAAATAGACAAATTAGAATAATCTTTTCAAAAACTAAATACACACAATACCATTAAAAAAATCTATATCCAAAAAAATGTTAAATAAGAAAAAAATCACAAAGAAGGGATATTAATTGAATCATAAATTTAAAAATTATTTAAGAAAAAAGACATTCAAAGAAGATATCAATTAAAAAAAGCAAGATTTGAAAAAAAGAGAAGAAGAAGCTCGGATATTGTTACTTAACTCATCAAACATGTATTTCGGGTAAATTATGCTAAAAATTGAGGTGAGGAAAAGTGTCAAAAATTTTAAAAATTCTTTCTACACACTGTCCACAAAAAACCAACAAAAAAATATTATTCTTCAGTTCATTTTTACAGAGGATTTTGAAACCAAAACTTATATCGAGTTAATTTTAATAATTATCATAATAATTTCTCTTTATTATTAGTTTTAATTATCAAAAAAACCTAATATTTTGGCTTAAATTGAAGTTTTTGAGTTGAAAAAATTATTAAGTTTTAAGAAACTATTATGAAATAAACTAATCAAAATCTTTAATTCATGGACTTGACAAAAGAATAGGATGGGAAAAAAATTCTTTATAGGTCAAAGAATTATAAATCTAAATCCAAGCATATAATAGGTTGGAAAAAAAATCTTTTATAACCCAAATATTAGTTTATAGCAAACTCAAACATGTGCCTCAACTTAGGCCTAAACAAGGTTCAAAGCTCGAGGCTTGTGCACGAGGTGAGGCTTGTGTGCACACACTTGGCTTAACCTCAAAGACCATTTAGATTAGGTCCTTTTCCTGTAAAAGCTTGGGTTTTATTTTAATTTTTTATATTCTTACTATATAAACATCTATAAAAGTTTTTTTTTTTTTTTCTATGTAAGATAGAGTGTTTAGAGCGTCTTAAATTTGCATGTTAACCAAAAGTTTTTTAAAATTAAATTTTTATTCATTCATAATTTGTTCATTTACGTGAGAATAAGCATGAGATACTCGATTCATGGCCTTTTATTTTTGTTTTTCAAGTCATTACTCTAACAGCACGTGCAATCTTTTTTGGTAATTAAATTTTTAAATTTTTATTACTCCTTTAAAAATATTGATATCGCATGAACATCTTTTTTCACGATAGCAAAAAATTAACTTGGTCGGTAGTATAATGCAGGCTATCTATCTAGTTTCTATTAAAAAAAATAAAGTTGGCAAGATTCAAAACTAGAGAATGAACCAATTGGTAAATATTGAAAAGTGATTCTAATTTAAAAGCTTAAGTTTTGATTTTTTTTTATATTAATTCACTAACATATAAATAATTAAGTGTGTTGATAATCAAATACTAACTCAATCGAAGAGGTTTCCATGCCTCAAGGAACCATTTTACCCAGAATCTAAGCTAGTAGGTGAGCTTTTAAAAATAATTCTAACTCCACTTTTTTATTATTCTCAAATTTATTTATTTTTATTCTCATTCTATTATTTATGATAGGGATTAAAGTGACTTTATTTTATGTATTTCTTCTATTTTATTAAAATTTTCAATGTAACAAATTGTAAAATGGTTATGCTTTATATTCTTCTTCTTTTTTTAAAAAAAGAAGCGAATATACAATTATGTAGAAGTATTTATGACTTTATTTTTCAAAAGTAGAAGTCATGAAAGAAAAAATATATTTACAGACTTAAAATTGAGTTGATGGATATCCAAATTTTATGATTAATTCACTCAATAAATCATGTCTATAAAATTATTTGGGTACAAATTAAATCACTTTTAACATTTTAGTATTGTTTTATGATACAATAACTTCATTAATAGATATAATTAGAAACTAAAAATATAATGATTATGGCTACCAATCTCTTATTAGGATAGCATAGAGTTTGAAGTCATTTTCAAGCAATTTAAGAAATCTTTAATAAGTCTTGTCCATGAAGGATCTGCATTGATTTTTAGAGTCGATGTGGAGTCGTTTTTATTGAATTAAATTATAGTAAACGTCTCTTCATTAGCTGGCGTGCACTATGAGTCTCGAGCCATTTTTTAATTGTCATTTTCAATTCGATTTGATCTTTATTAAAAAAAAATTAAATTGAAATTTTTTTAAAAAAAACAAAAATCGGTTCAAACCGACCAGGTTCGGTTCGGTTCGGTTTTTTAGGACAAAAACCGGTTCAAACCGGTTTGGCTCGGTTTTGGCTTGGTTTTTTCTGGTTTGGCTCGGTTTTCTCAGTTTGGCTCGGTTTTTTTTGTTTTTTTCGGTTTGGGTTCGGTTCGGTTTAGTTTTTTTGGTTTTTTGCTTATAAAATCAAAACCTAATCGGCTGGTTTTTAAAAAATTTTAATCGGTTTAATTGGTTTTTTTACGATTCGGTTTTTTCAGTTATTTTTTTTTGGTTTGCTTGGTTTAATTAATTTTTCGGTTTTTTTTCTCACCCCCTAGCGTAGAGTTTGAATTGGGTTCATTTCAAGCAAGTTTAGAATTCTTTAATTAATAATTCCTAGTTGTACAGTGATCTGCATTGATATTTGGGAGTCATTTTGAATTTTCTAAATTGTTTTTGTTATTATATATATATATACATGGGATGAGCTGACCAAACTAATTGGGCCGCCCTCGGCCAGAAAACCTGGGCTTTTTTTTTTCTTTTTTTCAGGCTGAACTTAGCTGTAAAATGCAGTGGCCAGGAGGGGAGTTTTTGAGGGGAAAAAGGGGAGAAAACTCACCTGACTAGAGGAGGAGAGAGGCTGGAGGCGTTGCTGGTGTTACAGGGGAGATTATGCATGGTGGCTGGAGGTGGTGGCATCACCGGAGGTGGAGAAAAAGAGGGGGAAAGTATGGCTGACGGAGGAGAAGAAAAAAAATCTGGAAAAGATGGTTTTTTGCCAACTTTGTACACTGATTTCTTCATGCTCAGACCATGAAATTGAAATCTATTTATAGGGGATATAAGAGGGTAATCTTATCTTCATTGGAAAAAACTTTTGGCCCTTGATTTGGTTGGAAAAGATCCTAACTGTTGGTTCAAAGTAGGCATCATAAACTATCAAATCAGACAATTCAAGGCTATCTGAGTTGACCATTTTAGGCTGGCGTCATGCCCAATGTGGTGTCAATCAGCTTGAATGAAGAATACAAGTTTGTAGAGAAATGTCAAGTGATCATTTTGGTTTGATTTTGTCAAATTTGGTGGAGGTTAAAGACATTAAAAGCACCTGCAAAGTAGCCGTTGAGTAGTCTTTTTAGGCTAAAAAGAAAGAAGATAATAAACAGTAACTAGACAACGGTTCGTATGGTTTTTTTTTTCAAAACGACGCCATTTAGGGATTTTTGTCAAAGTTCAATTTAGTCCTTTCACTTTTGATTTATTTTAATTGCACTTATAATTGACTCTAAACTTTTGATTTAATGCAATTTAGTCCCTAGAAAACTTCAATTTTAACCCTGAACTTTAGAGCCTTTTCAATTTTGGTCCTTGGTTTTGGATTTCTTTAATTTAGCCCCTAATTGACCATTAAACTTTCAATTTTTTCTTCACCCCGGTTTCAATCAATTAAGCCTCTATAGTTCGACACCTTTTACAAAATGGTCATTGACTACGAAAGTTTTCAATTTGACCCAAAAACTTTACTTTTCTTGCAATTTTGCCCTTAATTTCAATTATTTGACATGGTAAAAATTAAATTTGGTATTCTAAAATTTCAGTCTTCTCAATTAAGCCCAAATTGGACTCCTAGACCTAATTCTTTACCAATTAAACACCTAATAAAATTAATCTGACCCTTTTAAAGTATAATTACGTCCTTGTACCTAATTAAATCCTTTAATTGGACCCAAATTAATTCCTAAACATGATTAAACCTTCAATTTAGCTCATGATTAAATCAAATTGGTCTATTGAAAATTTAATTATGTCCTTAGGCTTAATAGCCCAATAATCATTTAAGTTGGCCTTTAATTTGCATTGTTTCTTTAGTTTTGGGTGTAATGGGGTACAATTAGGCCTTGAATTTTCTTTAAAATTACAACTTGATTTTTGTGTATTTTTTAGATCCTCCTCGACCTGTTTTTTCCACGTTTCTAGCCTTTATTTATTTTTTGGTATTTATTTTGGAAAGAAAAATAAGTAATTTTTAGGAATAACCTAGAAATCACTGTTATTAAACCTGGACCGGCCCGACAGGTCAACCTGGTGGTTAGACCCGGTCGACCCGGTGGCTGGACCGGTCCGGGTTTGGTAAAAGACTAGCCGGTGCAACGACCCAGCAAAACCCGGTCGACCCATGACCCGGGCAAACCCGGAAGAGACCTGGTGTTTTTTTTTTAAATGTGGTTTTTCTCCTATACCCCTCTTTTTTCATTTTTTTTTAGTTGGTTATTAACACTTTTTAAAGTTCACTAAATAAATATTAGAAAAATATTTTATTTTTTCAATGTGAGATTTGAAACCCTTTAGTATATATACTCTATTTTCCCAAGAAAAAAAATGCTTTTTCAATGTGGGATTTGAAACCTTTTTGTATCTATACTCTATGTTCACAAGAAAAAAGTTATGTTTTTCAATGTGAGATTTGAAACCCTTTAGTAAATATACTCTATTTTCATAAGAAAAAAGTTATTTTTTCAAAGTAGGATTTGAAGTCCTTTCGTATATATACTCTATGTTCACAAGAAAAAAGTTATGTTTTTTCAATGTGGGATATAAAACTTTTTGGTTTAAATACTTCAGCTTAAAAGGATAACATAGTATCTTTTCAATGTGAGATTTGAAATCTTTAATATATATACTCTATGTTCCCAACAAAAAGTTATTTTTTCAATGTGGGATTTGAAGCCCTTTCGTATATATACTCTATGTTCACAAGAAAAAAGTTATGTTTTTTCAATGTGGGATTTGAAACTCTTTAGTATATATACTCTATGTTCCCAAGAAAAAAATTATTTTTTCAATGTGGGATTTGAAGCCCTTTCATATATATACTCTATGTTCACAAGAAAAAAGTTATGTTTTTTCAATGTGGGAAAAAAAAAACTTTTTGGTTTAAATACATTAACTTAAAAGGATAACATAATATCTTTTTAATATGGGATTTGAAACCCTTTAATATATATACTCTATGTTCACAAGAAAGAAGTTATTTTTTCAATGTGAGATTTTAAACTCTTTAGTATATATACTTTATGTTCACAAGAAAAAAAGTTATGTTTTTTCAATGTGGGATAAATAACTTTATTGGTTGAAATATTTCAACTTAAAAGGATAACATAATATCTTTTCAATGTGGGATAAATAAACTTTTTAAAATATTATTTTAAACTTCATTATTTATAGCATGTATAGCATATATTCACATGAATTTTTTATTAATTTTTTCATATGAAATATTAAAACTTTAAATATTTTTTTAATTTTTTTAATTTTTCCAGGTTGACCTATGAAACCCGGGACTCGACCCCTTGGCCGGGTCAACCCCCGGGCCGGATTTGATAACTATGCAGAAATGGGTTATGACAATTACCATAATAATTTCTCTTCATTATTAGCTTTAATTATCTACTATAAAACCAAAAAAAAAAAACTTAATATTTTAGCTTTATTTCTCTTCTTTGATATTGAAGCACAAAAAAAAAAATGAAGGACTTCATCTCATATAATTTAAACATATCTTAAATCTTCTTGACATCACTAAAATGATAGGCATTAAACCTCTAGCTTGTCCTACAACGTCACACATGCTTGCAATAGTAACTGATCGGGTTACTGGTTTGGACCCATGATCGGGCTAGGCCACTAGGTCCAACCCAGCCCATACAGGCTGGGTCAAACCCCCAAAAAAGAAAAAAAAACTGAGGCTAGGTGGGGCTTGGGCCTCAGCCCAGCCAGCCCAAACTATTTTAGGCTAAGGGAATGTTTGGCAAAACACACCTTTATGCCTTACCACTGTATTTTCATCCTCTTTTATTTTGATATCTAGTCAAACAGGTCATTCCGCCTATCAAAAAATTCATGGACCTTTTTTTATTTATTTGTGGGTCCCTCGAATGTTTTAGGTATTTCACTGTATAATTGATCTAGGGATTTTTACTGTGAAATGCAGATCTGATATACGATATATTTTTTTCCTTTTTAAAAAATAAAAAGAATATGTATGCCTTCATTTAAATTTATTTTACTGGTTTATTCACTGACTCTAGAGTCATGAATATCATCCATTGTTTTTACTATATAATATTTATCAACGCCAAAGTTGGAAATATCTGTAGTTGAATATTCACTGACGTTAGAGTCGGGAATATTACAAACATACCATCTTAGCATAAACCAACAAACTCTTAGCAATTTAAGACAAAAACAACAATGCATTCTACCTCAGGTAAGACGCTTAAGAGGTGATAATATCTTTCCTTTTGTGTAACCATCCCCGTGCCATAGAATCTATGTTGATGAGTTAGGGTTCCTAGGGATCATAATACTGGGTGGCGACTCCTTAAACAAGATCATTTTCTATCTAAGAACAAGATGTCAGAAACCTCTTCTTTCAAGAATATTTAATTTTTAAACGTATCCATGATGTCGGGTGTGACAAACTTTATGTAGTCGATGGAAATTATTCTATTTGACAACAAGTAGTTAATGATATTATATCTATAATATAAATGTCTAGAATTACCATTATACTTTGTCTTTCTAATTGCAGATTGACTTTGCAATGGACTTGAATAACTTGCACTGTTTTTTGCTAATATAAGATATTCTCTAACAAATTCCAAAGTCACTTGGCTTCTTCTTTAATTTTATTAAGAACAATAAACTTTAATTTTATTTTGGATATTGTGATACATATTTAGTTAGAGGATTTCCATGACACAAATGTTTTACTGAGTATGAAGATATATCCACTAATAAATTTTAAATCCTTATTATCAAATATTCAATTTGCATTATTACACCCTTCTAATATTGTTAGGTAACTAATATAGTAACCCATAATCCAAGGTGTATCTAAAAAATTTGAGTACCTTTTTTTATTGCTTTCCAATTATACATATTTGAATTGTTGGTAAACCTACTAAAATTGTTAATTGAGTATGCAATATCAAGTCTTGTGCAGTTTATAAAATATATCAAGCTCCTAATTATGCAAAAATATTCTAATTGGTCTATTCTTTTACATTTACTTATAGATGGATGCACAATTAAGTATATTGGTGCTTTGATTAGGCTATGGTCATCTTTAGAAAATTTATTGAGAATTTTCTCTACATAATAAGATTGAAACAATATCAATCCATTAGATGTCTTTATAATTTTTATTTCTATTATGACATCCACAACACCCAGATTTTTTATGTTAAATTTATTATTTAATATTTTCTTAGTAGACTTGATCATGTGATCATTGCTGCACAAAATCAATATTTTGTCTTAAAAAAAGATGTACAATGATATAAACTTTTTCTATGTTTTTCATATAAATGCATTTATTAACTTTGTTGATTTTGAACTCATTTGATAACTAACCATGTTTTTTTATGTCATTATTTAGGTGCTTTTTTAAACCATACAATGATTTGACAAGCTTACACACTTTTTTCCCTTGTCCATTTAAAATAAACCCTCGGGTTATTTTATATGAACATCTTCATCAAGGCCACTATTTGAAAAAGATATATTCACATTTATTTAATGTATTTCAAGCTTATTAATAGTTGCAGTGACTATTAACGTTTGTATGAAAGTTATTTTTGATACTAAAGAATATATATCAATATAGTTCTCACATTCTTGTTATTTAAATCATTTAAAAACAACTCTTGCTTTATATTTTTCAATAATTTTATCAGTTTTTATTTTTTTGTTTGAAGATCCATTGATGGCCTAATGGTTTATCTCCTAGTGGAAGATCCACTAGTTTTCATATATGAATATTCATAACGAATTCAATCTCACCATTAACTATCTCCTTCTAATAAGAAGCTTCAGAACATGACATTGCTTTGAAATAGCTTAGAGGTTCATTTTTTAACAAATATGTTAGAAAATCATGACCAAATATTTTGGTTTTTTTCCTTTTTACTTATTTAGGCTCAACTTCATCAACTTTTAATTGATGATAACTACATGAGCTAGTCTCAATCATTCTCTCTAGTGAGTGATTTCTTATACTTCCTTAAATAGAAACACAACCTCAAAGAATGTAGCATTTCTTGATTCCATAATAGTATTAGGATTAATACTCTTAAAACTTGACTTGTGTAAAAGAAATTTATATGCATTACTATTGTAAGTATATCTAATAAAAATATAATCCATGTTTTTAGGTCCTATCTTGACCTTTTTAAGATCAGGTACTGCCACTTTTGCAATATACTGAAACACTTTAAAGTATTTATAGTAAGGATTTTTACCTTTTCATACTTTATATGATGTATTTTCTAGCTTTTTATAAGGTACTTTGTTAAGTATATAATTGGCAATCATAATTGCCTCCCTTAGCCACTTTATCAATCAGGACAAAACCATGATAAATCCAATTCTATCTAAAGTTTTTTCATAACCTCACTAATGGCGCTATTTATGGGAAAAGAACAAAAGTTAGTTCATTCTCTTTCAATCATCACCAAAAGCACTTTTCATGGTTGACAAAACTTTAGGACAAGAGAGAGAGTAATCGATCTCCTTAGCATAAGAACTTTAGGTCTTCAGAAACTCACCCATCAAGTATAGGTGCTCAATAATATTATTCTAGCTATACAATAATAGCTTTATCGCACGTGTGTGGTGTCGCGGCGACCATCCACTTTCAAGGAAATGGCTAATATCTATCTATATGGTGTATTTGGCAAATATAGGGAGACAAGGAATTCTTGTCTCTTATTAGTAGAAAATTTGAATGGGAGTCCCTACCTAGTATTTTGGTCACTAGGAACCCTAACTGGTCTCAGAGATGGGGTACGGAGACTGGTTGCGTAAAGGGAAGGTATTTGCACCCCAAATACGCCCTACCTAAGGTAAGCTGCATTGTTTTATTGTCTGATAAAATCTAAGGTCTTGTTGTGGTTTCTAATTGTTGGTCCTGTCTGTTTAAGATTTTAAAAAAGCCCTCCTCTGTAAGGAGGTTCTTATCTTAATGGGGGTAAAACCTAACTGTTCTATGTTGTCAACAAAAAATACCTTTTTAATATTGAGAATACATTTTACGTATAAATTTCTAATTCCTGATACTAAAACCAAACAAAACAAAATTTGTGTTGTTTTTGAAATTTTGGTCAGTGTTCTCTTAACTTTAATAAATTGGTTACTAAAGCCAAAATGCATGCTAAAATATTGTTTTTTGGTGTATGAAAAACACAATATGATTTTTTAGCTTTGAGACACTGTCGTATGCACAAAAATATTTTTTCTTTATTTCAAATTTTTTTGTATTTTGAAAGTTTTGATGAAAACCGGGTATTTTAATACCGGATTTGTATTTTTTCAAAATGACAAAAAACAGACTGAGATTAAACAAAATAACGTAAAACAATACACGAGAGGAAATCACAAATTTAAAAAATATATATTTTAATCAATTATTTTTTTAATTTAAAATATTTTTTTTTGAAACTGGGCCGGACCCAACCCAGATCAGTGGGCTGGGCCAAACCTGGCCCAAAACCTAATGGGCTGGTTACTGTGTATAAGCACAGTAACCAGCCTCTCCATCATTTGCTGCAAAACATGAATTATTCAAGTTCTGCATGCAAATGCAGGCAGGGGCTGAGCAAGAGGGAAATAGACTAGGTAGCAGGAGGTTACCTGGGGTGGCGTCAAGGCGGTGCTGCTGGCGACGGAGGTGCTGTTGTCGCGGTGGCAGTGTTGGTGGCCGGCGGTGCTTCTCCTTCCTCCTCCTCTCCCTCCTCTGTTTTTTTTTTCTTTCTTTTTCTTTCCTTTTCTCCTCCTCTTTTCTCTTTTCTCTCTTCGTTTTTTCCTTCGGTCTTCCCCCTTTTCTCTTTTTTGTGCTCTCCCTTCCCATGTTTTTATAGGCGAAAAATAGGGGAGAAAGAGGACAGGGCGGCCACTGTGCTGCCGCCCCTCCAATAAGTGGAAAGTTTTGGGCAAGTAGGGGTCCTTGGTCGGCGTCTTTTTGATGCTCTTTAGAGGAAGAGAAGTCGGTGAAAATAGGGGAACAAAACTTTCTTTTTCCCCTGTTTTCTGCGCATCCAGGGGAATAAGAAAGGCTATAGTGTCGTTCAAAACGACACTGTTTTGGGCTCTTTTTTTTAATGAACAATGCATGAAACGGCACCGTTTTGGACAAAACGCGCCGTTTCATTTAAAAGGAAAAGGTGGCAAAAACTTATGTCAAAGTCCAAATCAATCTTCAATTTGTAATTTGTTCAATCAAGTCCTAAATTGCAATTTTAATTTAAAAATCAATGCAATTGCATCCCTGCCAAAAATCAAACAACGGCCCTGAAGTTGGCCGCCTTTTTCACTTTGGTTCTTGGTATTGAATTTATGTCATTTGACCCTCAATTAACCAATAAACTTCTAATTTCTTCAATTTGGCCCTTGATTCGGTTTAATTACAGCCCCTCTATTTATGCGTGTTTTTCATTTTGGTCTTTTGATTTCGAATTTCTTCAATTAAGTCTCTAATTGGCCATCAAACTTCAATATTTATGCAATCAAGCCCCTGATTTGACCAAATTAACTCTCAAAAATTATATTTTGACCCCAGAACTTGAATTTCTTCCAATTTAAGCCCAAATTAACTCCAAAATCAATTTTTCTTGCAATCAAACCCTCCATAAATTCAATTAAACCTTCAATAAAATTTAATTGAGTCCATAAACATCTGGTTTTAGACTTTTCTTCCTCAAATTGAATTTTCTTTGTCAACAGGGCTATCATTAGTCAACAAAATACTATCAAATTTTACTCTTTTTATTTTTGAACTTCCTCAACCAATTTTAACTATTTTTTGAGCGTTCTGGCATCCTCTTTTCACTGTTATATTTTTTTTATCATTTTTTTTATTTTTTTGTATTTTTGAAGAGAGAAAAAGTGTGAATTGAGGAATAACCCAAAAATGGGTTATGACAAGCTTCACCCTCTTTCATTTCATCAATAAGTAATACAACACAGTAATCCATTATATGCACCGAAAGATAACGATAACTCTAGTTTCATGAAAAAAACATGAAAACAAACATGTAAAATATGCACAATACTTCAACTTTTTAATAAAACTACTCTTGTTATAAAGAGCACTCCATAACAGATCTTAACCATATGCATGACTATTTCCATCAATCTTCCCTTGATTTTTGCTCGCATGCTCTACTTTATTGTTCTACTTTGATATGGTATCACAGTATTGATCTTGACTCCATATTTGATCTTTATAATTTGTATGTTAAACTAACCTCTTATTTTAGCACTAGTATACCAAGTAAAAATAACATGATTAAGCTATTCAGCATTACACAATAAGAGAATAAAAGCACAAAACATATTCATAGAGATTCAACAAATAAATGCTAAACATGAAGAATCTAAGTGTACTTATCGTCATTGAGGCTCTAATATGTGGATTCTATAAATATTCATTATAGGAATGCTTTAACAAAATTTTTGTCAATTAATTAAAGACATGTAATAAAAAACCATATTTGAGTAAAAGAAACAAGTGTGATCATATAAGAATACTTATATTTCTAGAGGGCAGAATCTCCACAATGACACCAATCTCCTACTAGGACATTCAAGAAAAGCACCATGGGATCCCATTTATGATCTCTTAATATTTTCTGAGCTCCTATCCGCACCATTGACCACTATGCATATAAAGGTGTTAGATCCCAGGTAGGAAAGAAATTTTGTACGATATCCATATATTTCATGAAGAGTGGTATTAACATAAAAACCCTAACAAGTTTTGTCATTTTCACCATGACTACTGTCATGACATTAAAGTATATCATGCCCTGAAAAGAGAGATAAAAAGGTTGATCTTCAAGGGATATCTTAAATAATTTATTAAGAATGTGATGCAATTTAAACAAATAAAAAAAAATCTCCAAAACACATTACTTGAGATTAGGTAAGTCTAAAAAATGTATCTTTCACTATCTTTTAAACTTTTGAATAAAAGCAGTAACTTTTTCTTTATCTCCACTATCTCTAACAAAACAATCTCTATTATAAGATACAATGTCTCCAAACACAACTCCATGAACAAATCTTCATATCTTTATTAAAATCTTTATGACTCCATTAAAAATCTCTACACTAAGATCCCTTTGGTTTATCCATTCACGTACTATTTTCTATGCGTGCAATACCTTTTCTATGTAGTGCAGACACAACTTTTCTTGGATAATGTAGCCAACATTTCTATCATTGGTGCGCATGGAACAACAAACAAGCGATGACTCGAATTTGTAAGAAAATATTTACACCAACTTCTCCACTAATAACAAACAAGGCACATCACCTAATGATTTAATTTTTTATAAAAATATTTTTCTTTTCCATGAGATAAGTTCAGAGAGTACACCAAGTCTCCACATAAAAAAAAGCCAAAGCTACTCTTAGCCATTGAAAGCTTTAGCCAGATATCATTTCTAAGCCACACGAAGCTAGAGCCAACTTATACAAGAGATACTAAAATAGTCTTTTCCATTCTTCACACAGAAACTCTTTGTTTATATATTTATTTTCACACACTCTGTACTCCTCCTATACTAACTAATTCTAGTATCAAAGAATTTCCTATTTAAATAAGGATTTTATTTTGCAAAAAAGCTCATGAACCTGCCAAGCCCAACCATACCATAAACCAGCCATGGAAAACCCTTTTTTTTTTTCACAATTTCATTCCGTATGCTGGCAGTGTTAAGCCAATGGTATGAAAGCAATATGCCTGTAATCTTTCTAAAAGTATTCGTTTTAGACAAGTATTCTCGCATTTTGAATGCAAAGACAATAATTTTTTGTGCTATATTTTAAAAATTTTGACGACAATAAAAAAAAAAAAGACTCTCGAATGCTAGATGGTATGGTCCCAGAATTAGACCGTGCAAAGATTTCCTGCTGATCGGTTAACTTTTCCAGTGATTTGGCATTTGCTTGGCTGGCTGCTGCTTTTGAATTTTTTTCCCTGCCTTTAGCAAATAATTTCTGGACTGTTTTGATTTTTTATCTTATCTCGTACGTAGCCTTTGTCAACATGTTCACACGGTGGAAAGTATGAATGCACTCAGACAAAATAAGAGCGAAAGACGAAGAACACAAGTCTGGTCCTTTTCTTTTTCCTTTCACTGGTTTCGGTGCTGTCCCGTCCCCTCTGCTTTTTTGTCCACAGAGCCCAAGTCCAACGTGTTTCGCATTGCTCAAGACCTCGTCATCCGCGGAAAAGAAGACTCTAGGGTAGAATTTTTGTTTTTACTTTTAAATTAATATTTTATTATTATTTTAATATATTATATTAAAAATAAATTTTAGAAAATAAAAAATATATATTTCATAAAAAAACATGCAATACTTGCTGTCCCGTCCCCTCTGCAGGTTTGTCCATAGAGCCCAAGTTTAATTCTGATGCAATCCTGTCTCATTTTTTTTTATTTTTTTGGGTTGGGGGGGGGGGGGGGTTGATCGAGTAAAGCAGATTGATTTAGAGTTTAATTTTAAATTAAATTATTAGGAGTTGATCCGTTTAACTTTTTTTTTATAAAATTATTTAAATTAAGAATCAAATCTTGATAGCTTCTGTTTTAAATAAAAATGCTTTGTCAACACAATATTAACACATTTGATAGAAATTTATTTTAATATTATATATTTATATCTATATATATTGTTTAAACTACGGCGACTTGGGATACGTAAAGGAATTTTTGTAATATTTATTAAATTTAAAGGAAATTTTTATCAAAATCTTTAAACATTTAGATAATTCATATAATATTACAATACTAAATGGAAGGTATTGCAAATTATGCTATTTTATATCATTATTAACGTCAAAAACGTTGTTTTTTTTTTTGTTAAAGTCCATTTGAAAGGAAAGATTGGATGGAATTAGAAATCACATGAAGTAAAAAAGAGAAGTCAACTTCGTTTAGGACCTTATGACTCGATCTATAATCCTGACTTTAGACCTATAAAGCCCACGTTCTAGCCATTTTGCTGTAAGGCCCATTATGCCTAGAAATTATTCCCAAGATGTTAAAAAACGTTGTTCATGTTCTGGCTATTTTGCTGCAAGGCCCATTATACACGTATAAATTCTTTATTATTTTTTATATAAAAAAACGATCAACCAAGAAAATTGGTTAAATTTTGAATGAATATCAAGAATTATTGTATATAATAGGATTTTAATTTATAGTTCATATTTGATGACCTGAATCAAATATCAAATATCCATCTAAATCAATCCAACAAAAAAACTATAAAATAGTGTTATATATTTATATTAATTCAATATCAGAGGATTCCAAGCACATATGTAGACAGTTTGATCCGAAGAATGATGTGATATATACCGTAGGTACAAGCAATTAAACTCGAGATTGGTTTTTTGCTCAGGTTCCCAGGTAATATACTCTTCTTCTTTCTACTGGTTCTTCTGTAATTACACACACACACACACGTTTTGCATCGTAGGGATGAAGGAAACAACTGGTCATTACACATTTCAAATGTAATACGTCTAAAATTCTTGATGAAGAGTATACCTATATCCTGGAGGAAATAATCATGTACATCAACAGTAGAGAGAATCTTGAACAGAGTAAATATCTATATCTTCGAAAACATTTTCAAGTGCCCTTCTGCCGCGCAGAATTCTGATCCTGATGCCAAAATCGTTTCCTTTTATGAATTGGTTTTGAATTTTTTTTTTTGGGTGCAAAGTTTTTGATGAAAACTGAAATACATGAAAGATTGTATATAAGGTTTTCGTATATTTAGACACATATAAGAAGATCTTTTCGCTAATTGTCGTGTGATGCTAATTTCTTTATTTTTTGTAATTAGGTTTTGTTTTTTCGATTCATAAATGTTTTTCTACAACTTGAATGCGCTTGTATTACCATGCATGGTTTTTTAAGAAAAACAGTGAAAACTAAAATAAAAAAATATATTAACTTGTAAATTTTCACCGAATATATTCCTTTTAGTACTCACAAATTTAAATAAATTTAATTAGAGGAAATTCCAGGATGTAATTTATATTGTTTTTTTTAACTAATAATTAACAATATTTATATATCATGTGAATTAAAATAAAATAAAATCATTACTTCTTCATGAGAGAATGAAAAGAACAGGATCCGATGGAATCGCTATATATCATGTGAATTAGTTTACAATTTCCACCACCGGTTCCAACGGTCAAGTGACATGAGTTAATCATACTCTTTTAAGCATATTAATTGTAAACTTGCTTTACACTTCCATATTACGTAATTATTTATTTTTGTCAATATTTATTAATACCAGGCTGCAAAGTCAATGCTCAGAGAGGAGAATGATTAACTATGTGCACGCCCTTGCATTATGAATTTGTCTATGACGACGTCCTCTTTAAAATGGTAGAGTCTAATTTTCTTTGATAATTAATTAATTCTCGTTGGTCTTTCCTTCAAGATCCAGCATCTCATTTGCAAAGTAATTATATGAAAAGAAAGTCGGTCCAATATTAAATTATATAATAAGTTACAAGTCCAATCATTCCCATTATTTTATCAAATTACATGTTCTATTTATAGAGAGCATATAGCACCT
>Ga0325410_1003036_pt1 | contig 18852 bp, 11 predicted proteins | sample PopdelMetagenome_16_FD_206182 | JGI IMG/M metagenome (GOLD analysis project Ga0325410, IMG submission 206182) | Populus deltoides microbial communities from Bellville, Georgia, United States - Xylem-PdIQD-R3 | ecosystem: Host-associated > Plants > Phyllosphere > Stem > Wood/Secondary xylem... | reverse complement strand
GGGCTGGACTCAGCCCAGCCGCGCGGGCTGGGCTGATGTTCCAGCCCACTGAAGAAATAAAAACCCATGACTGGTTACTGTGCATGAACACAGTAACCAGTGAATTAATTAGCTTCTTCTTGCATGCAGAACGTGCACAGTGCACGTTCTGCAAGCAAGAAGATGACTGATGACCGGCGGCTATGGAGGGGAAGGGAATTTACCTGAGGCGAATATCTCGGATGGCTGAGTTGACGGTAACGGTGGCTGTTCTCGGTGGCGATGACGGTGAGACCCAGTGACAGCAGCGGCGCTTCTTCTCCACGGTGCAGTGATACCAGTCGGCGTTTCCTTCCCTGCTGGTTTATCCCTTCTGTTCTTTTTCTCTCTTCTCCCCGTCTGTCTCTCTCAATTTCCCAGCCGATATTCCCCTGTTTTTTTGTGTTTCTCAGTTTCGGTCGTCTCTCTCTCTACCCAGTCGGTTTCTCTCTCTCGGTTTCCCTCTTCTTTCTTCAAAAATACTTCCAGCTCTCCCTCCCTTTCCTCCTTTTCTTTTTCCTTTCTGTCCTGCACTCCCTCTGTATTTATAGGCAGAGGGAGTAAGGGCCACCCTGCCCTGCCCTCTCATGGCAGGGTATGGTGGCAGCATGGGGGCGGCTACTGCACAGCCGCCCCTGCCTCTGCGTTCTGCATGGTATGGCCCTTCTGGCGTGAGGGCGTGGTGGTGTCAGTGAAGGGACAAGTCGGGGCGTTGGTTTTTTGGGTTTTGGGAGAGAGAGAAAGGATAAAAAATGGAAGGGAAAATGCTTCTTCTTCCCCTGTTCTCTGCGTGTCCAGGGGAAGAAGAAGGCTTATGGTGCCGTTCAAAACGGCACCGTTTGCTTCTTCTTTTTTTTTTTTTTTCGGCAGTGAAACGCATGAAACGGCGCCGTTTTGACCAAAACGCGCCGTTTCATTTAAACAAAAACTGGCGCCAAAAAGAGTTCAATTTCAGATCAGCCCTTCACTTTGCGCGCTTTTTCACTATGGTCCTTGGTTTTGGATTTCTTCAATTGAGTCCCTAATTGGCCACCAGACTTCAATATACATGCAATTAAGCCCCTGATTTGACCAAATCAACTCTCAAAAATTATAATTTGACCCCAGAACTTTAATTTCTTCCAAATAAAACCCAAATTGACTTAAAAATCAATTTTCTTGCGATCAAACCCTCCATAAATTCAATTAAACCTTCAATAAAATTTAATTGAGTCCATAAACATCTGATTTTGTACATTTCTTCCTCAAATAAAATTTTCTTTATCAATAGGACTCTCACCAGTCAATGATATACTGTCAAATTTCAATCTTTGTATTTTTGAACCTCCTCAACTAATTTTTGACCATTTTCTGGGCTCTTTGACATCCTCTTTTCACTGCTATTATTTTTGATAATATTTTGATTTTTTTTTTTTGTGCGGGGACCCAAAAATGGGTTACAACAACCGTCGTGAAGGTAATATTGGGCTCAGTAGGTAATGAGATGACATATGCACCAATCATTACCAGTCTAAGCACTCAGCGAAGAATTGAGGTTTACACAAACTTAACCCTTGACTAAAAGTCATAAGGTAAGCTGCTAGTCCCCCACTTAACCTAAAGTTTCTCTTAGTATAAACTCTCATAAAATGTGAATGATGCATGAAACAATTCTATACAATGCATGAATAGATATGCACAAGAATTAAAGTGTTTACGCAAATATCAAAAGGAAATGCATATGAACATTAAACACACAAAACTAAATAATAAAATTAGACAAAACAATGCTTAGTCCACAAGGTCCCTAGTGGAGTCGCCATTCTGTTGCACGTGTGCGGCGTCGCAGTGAAAACTCCTCTCTCAAAGTATGTGTATCTATCTGGAAAATATGGGTAGACAAGGAATCCTTGCCTTTCTCAGTGGAAAAAGGGAATAAGAATCACCACCTAATATTTTGGTCATTAGGAACCCTAACTGGTCTCGGAGATCGGGTACGAGGACTGGTTGCGTAAAAGGAAGATATTACCACCCCAAAAATGTGCTACCTAAGGTAAGTTGCATTGTTTTATTGTTTGATATATGCTACGGTTTTATCGTATTTCTAATTGTTGGTCTGTCTACGGTTTAAGAAAAGTCATCCTCGGTTAGGAGATAATTATCTTATTGGGTAAAAGTTAATCATTCTAACGTCAACAAAAGAACCATTATTTTTAATATCGAGAATACGTTTTACGTATAAATTCATAATCCATGATATTAAAACCAAAACAAAATATTTTTTTGGATTTTTTGAAATATTGGCCAAGTTCTCGTGACTTTAATAAACTAGTTATTAAAGCCAAAATGCATGCTACAACATATTTTTTGAAGTTTTCTTTGTTGTATGACAATACAATATGATTTTTTTAGCTTTGAGAGACTTGGCCGTATGCATGAAACAAAAAATAAATTTGTTTTGACAAAAACCAAGTATTTTAATATCGGATTTGTATCTTTATGGTATAAAAATATAAGCCAATATTAAGCAAAGTTTAGCAAAAAAATACATGGAAAAATCACAAATTTTTGAAAAATAATTTTCAAAATTTTTTTTAGATTAGGCCAGACCCGACCCAGTCATTTTGGGTTGGGCCGGCGTTGCCCAGCCCCGTAAACAATGGAGGATCTCTCTACTATTCACGTGAACAGTGGAGAGTAAATTAATTCACTCTTCACTGTTCACTTACAGAACAGTGGAAGGCGATCAGAGAAGAAGCAGAAGAAGGATACTAATCAAGCGGTGTTGTTAGGTCACGATGCTGGCAGCGGCGGCATTGTTGTCACGGTGGATGTACGGCTATGGTGGCAGATGATGGTTCTTCCTTTTCTCTCCTTTGCTTCATTGTGTTGTTTTCTTCCTCTGTTTTTTGTTCCTTCTGTCAACAATGTTCTTCCCTCTCTGCGGTGGCTTCGTGGAGGTGCTGGTGGTGCTAGCAGTAGCAGATTAGGGGTGGCGACGTTGTTTCGGTTTTTCTTCTTCTTCCCTGTGCAGAGGCACAAGCCTCTGTTTTTTTCTCCTCCTCATTTACTTCTATTTGTTCTTCTCTATTTCTCTTCCTATCTTTCGTTCTCTCTCTCTCTTTCTAGTCTCTCGTCTCTCTCTCTTCTCTTTTGTCATTTTTTTTATTTTCCTTCTCTTTGTTTTCTTTTATCCGTTCCTCTCTTTCTTTTTTTTCTTATCTATTTCCCTCCTCTTTGTTTTTTTAATCTTCCCTCTGTTGTCCTTGTTCTCTTTCTTTTCTTCTCCCCTCTAAAATCCCCTATTTATTCCTTAAACAATTCTTTGTCCCTCTCTCAAACTATCCCCTGCTTCTTTCTTTCTATTTTGTTCTTCTCTGTAAAACATTCTCCCATTTCGTTCCCCCTCTCTCATGTTTGTCCCCCAGTCTCTTGTTTTCAAAATATTTCCCTCCCTCAAACCTTTCTTACCTCTGTCTCTCAAACAAATTTTCCTCCTCTTTCTCCTGTTCCCCTCTATTTCGGGTTCTCTCTTCTCTTCACTCAAAATTTAGCCCCACCTCATGTATGGTTTCTCCCCTGTATTAATAAGAGGCAGGGGAGAGCGGCACCTTACCCTTATTACGGAGCAGGGTAAGGTGGCTACCGTGCCACTGTCTTGGCTGGGGGTGATCATTTTCGGTTCGGTTTGGTTTTTATCTTAAAAAAATAACCAAAATAAAATTTTGAAAAACTAAAAAATTTAAACCAGAACTGAACCGGAATCGGTTCAAACCGACCGGTTTCGGTTCGGTTTTTTAACATAAAAACCGGAAAAACCTATATTCAAACCGACCAGGTTTTTTTTAACAATCTTCTCTATAGCTTCTCCAGCTTCCCTCTTGTTCTTCCCTACAAACCCCACAATTTCAAAAGCCCAATTACTCAACAAACAACAAATCTATCATCATAAGCTTCATGAAAACTATCATGGGACTACAGATTATAAAGTTCTAGTAAGACAACAAAGAGTTGTAAGGAGAATGGTTTCCTTGAAGATGAAGATCATTGAAGCCTTGAAGATGAATTTGTCATCATAAGCTTCATAAAAACTATCATGCCCAATTACTGAAGCCTTGAAGATGAAGATTTGAAGCATACACTAAACCAGTCCCTGGGTTGTTAGATTTGAAGATGAAGATTAAAGCTTTGTTGAAGTTTTGTTAGATGACTAGAAGTCTAGATCTAGCCATTAGTGATGGACGAGAGTGTGAGAGATTGAGATTTGAGAGTTGAGTGCTTTTGGGGGGATCTGGCCATTAGTGATGGACGAGAGTGTGAGAGAATGAGATTTGAGAGTTGTATGCTTTTGGGGGGGCGGCTGCGATGCAGAAGGAGGGGGAGTGCTAGGGTTAAAAATTTAGAAGGGGCTTTTATAGTATTTTTTTTTAAACTAAACTGGTTCGGTTCGGTTCGGTTTTTTCGGTTTCAGGCTTATCAAACCGAAGCAGAACCGAACCGGTTGGTTTTTAAAAATTCTAATCAGTTTAATAGGTTTTTTTTCACGGTTCGGTTTTTTAGGTTATTTTTTTTGGTTTTCTCGGTTTAATCAGTTTTTTGATTTTTTTGCTCACCCCTAATCTTGGCGCTGGGTAGGGTGGCTGAGCATAGCTGTCCACAAGGCATGGCACTCATGGTTTTTCGTCATGGTGGCAGGGTATGTGTGGGTGTGTGGGTATGGGTTGTTCCGGGTTTCCTGGGCAATTGGGGTGGAGAGAAAGGGAGTGGCAATGCAAGGGAGAGAAACTTCTTCTTCCCCTGCCTCTGTATGTCCAGGGAAGAAGAAGACCCCTGGTGCCGTTCAAAACGGTACCGTTTTAGCTTTTTTCTTGTTTTTTTTAATGAACAATACATGAAACGACATTGTTTTTCCCAAAACATGCCGCTTCATTTAAAAGGAAATGGCGCCAAAATGTGTCAGTTCTGAATCAGTCCTTCAATTTACACCCTTTTTCCATTTTGGTCCTTAGTTTCGGATTTCTTCAATCAAGTCCCTAATTGGCAATCAAACTTTAATATTTATACAATTAAGCCCCTAACTTGATCCAATCAATTCTTAAAAATTATAATTTGACCCCATCACTTTAATTTCTTTCAATTAAAGCCTAAATTGACTTAAAAATTAATTTTTTTTACAATCAAACCCTTCATAAATTCAATTAAACCTTCAATAGAATTCAATGGAGTCCTTAAACATTTGATTTTGGACTTTTCTCCTCAAATTGAATTTTGTTTTTCAACAAGGCTCTCATCAGTCAAATATATACTGTCAAATTTCAATCTTTGTATTTTTTAACATCCTCAACCAATTTCTAACCATTTTCTAGGCTCTCTACCATCCTATTCTCACTGCTAGTATTTTTTGGATTTCTTCTGACAATATTTTTTTGATTTTTTGTATTTTTTTCTTTTTTTTATGCGAGGACCCAAAAATGGGTTACAACATATACAAAGAATCAAGCTGCAATTATGGATAGAATTAGAAACTTAATTGTACCCTATTGCACCAAAAACTAAAGAGGCAATACCTATTCAAGGTCAAATTAAATTATCATTGGACAAATCTACATAAAAAATTAAGCTTGATGACATAATTAGATGTTTAATAGGCCAATTTAAGTTAATCATAGGCCAAATTAAAAGCTTAATTATGTTTAATAATTAATTTGGGTCAAATTAATTATTTTATTTAAGTGCAAGAACTTAATTATACTTTAAATGGGTCAAATTAATTTTATTAGGGCTTAATTGGTGAAGAATTAAGTTTGGAAGCCCAATTTGGGCTTAATTAAAAATATTAGAATTTTAAAGGACCAAACTTAATTTTTACAAAGTTAATTGGTTGAAATCAGGGGTAAAAATAAAGCAAATTGAAAGTTTAATAGTCAATTGATAGTCAATTTGTATAAATCCTAGAACAATGACTAAAATAAAAAAAAAAGCACTAAAATTCAAGGCTAATATTGAAGTTTAACAAAGGTGAAATTACATAAAATTAGAAGTGCCAGACTAATTAAGGACACAATTGCAATAATCAAAAGCCAAAGGACTAGATTGAACTTTGGCCAAATCCCTAAAGTAAAACCCTAAAGCCAAAACGAAGTTGTTTTCAAGATGAAAAAAAAAAAACAGACTAGACGACACGTCGTGTGGTTACTGTTCATCACCCTCTACCTTTTGCCTGAAAAAACATGAGGAGGAGGTTCAGTTGGTGGTTATCGCTAATGAAAGAATCAACGGCTAGCATTGGAGGAAGAAGCAGCAATTGTCGTGGTGTAGGAGGAAGAAGAAGTTTGTGGCAAAGAGGGAAAAGCTCGTGGTAGCTGTCTTTATCACCGGTAAGGAGCTAGGTTGGTGGAGGAAACTAAGTAGCTATCAGTCATAGTGTGGGGGGAGATTGTGGTGGTTGAAGAAACCAATGGAGAGAAAAGAACCCGGGGAGGCTAATGTTTTTTTCAAACTTTGACTTCCAATTTCTTCGTGCTCAGACCATGAAATCTGCTCCTATTTGTAAGAGGTAGGAGAGAGCAATCATGTCTTCTGTCGCACCCGACATTGCGGCGGCCTTAAAAATTAAAAGTAAGCTTTGGAAAGAACGGATTTCTGGCATCCTGTTCTTTAATGAGAATATTCTTTGTTTAAGGAGTCGCCACCTAGTATTACGGTTACTAGGAACCCTAACTGGTCAACAGAGATTTTATGGTCCGAGACTGGTTACGTAAAAGAGAAGATATTATCACCTCTTAAACGTCCTGCCTAAGGCAGGCTGCTTTGCTGATATTTGTCATTAATTGCTAACATTTTTGTTGGTTTATACTATGATTGTTTGTGTGTAATATTCCTGACTCTGGCGCCAGTGAATATTCAACTACGGATATTTCCAACTCTGACGTTGGTAAATATTACGTGGGTATCAAAATAAATAAATTTAAATCATCATTTTTATTATATTCCTGATTCTGGCGTCAATGAACAAATAAGTAAAAATCAATTTATTTTTTACGCATACGCATTATTTTTATTTCTTATGTAGCTAAATAAAAACAAAATAAAATAAAATAAAATAAATTTACATTAGTATTTTTTATTCCTGACTCTGGCGTCAGTAAATATACCAAATAAATTTATTTTATTTTATCTTATATTATTTATTTATTTTTTTGCACGCACATTTTTTTATTTTATATAACTTAATAAAATACCATGAAATGAATTTGAATTGGTATTTTTATTCTGACTCTGGCATCAATGAATAAAGTGAAAAAGAAAAAATAAATTCCTATTTATATATATATTTTTTTTACATACACAATTTTTATTATATACTTTTTTTATATTTTTTTACATTTTTGGGTTGGGCCCAGCTCAGTCTACATGGACTAGGCTAAGCCCAGCCTGCCCACTGTCATAAGCCAATGGCCCGGCTACGCACGCGTGTTGCTACACTGGGCAAGTGAATTAATTCACTTGCACAGTGTAAAAGGATTGTGATAACAGAAGAAGAGGAAACAGCTTACCTGTTCTGTTAGAGGCGTTGGAGACGATGGTGAAGCTCAGGCTGGAATGGCTATTGGTGACTTTCGCCCTTTCCTTCTGTTTTCCCGGAAACGAGAACGAAGATGCTGGTTTCTGTGGGTATTGATTTTTGGGTCGTTTTCTGCAGGGATGAAGGCAACGGCAGAGCTGATTCCTCTCTCTGTGTAAATTTTGTATGCTCTGTTTTACTCTGGTTTTTTTACTCGGTCTTTGCTCTGTTTTTTTGGGTCTCCTCCTCTGGTGTGCTTACGTTCTCTGCCTTGGTTCCTCCAATGATTTTCGGTTCAATTCCTCCTTTGTTGCTGAGAAACTGCGCCGATGGACTGCCGTTGAATGTTGCAACTAGGTTACGTATGATGCTGAGAAACTGGGTATATTTTCATGTTGTTGGAGGAGCGCATGCTGGACGACTCATGCATGCTCACGGTGCATGGAGAGGGCGTTGCTGCTGCTGTCACCGGGGAGAAGAGAGGGTATTGGAGCACCGGCCGAACTGTAGGGGAGCTGGTGTCGCGTGGTGGACGAGAGATAGGAGACTGTGATGGAGCTAAAACCCAACCAGAGGAGGGACTCTGGTTTTCTTCTTTGTTTATGAAACGAGAACAAATGGTGAAGATGGCGGTTTTGGTTTCAAGACAGAGGAAAAGAAAAGCAACGCAGGGCTTGCTCTGTCTTCTTGGTGACCGGGGAAGAAGAGGAGGAAAGCTGGGGGAGGAGGCAGTGACGGCTAGTCTAGGATTCGGCCGCGCCACCTCTTTTTTGCAAATGTCTTTTTTTGTATTTTTTTTATAGGGTTTCTAGTAATGTCTTTTTCTGGATTTTTTTTGTGTTTCTTCTCTAATCCCTCTTTCCTTCGTTTCATACCCTGAGATCTGTATTTATAGTGCCAGAGTGCCCCTTCGCGTGTGAGAAACCAAGTTTCAATCAAACTCATTCTCTTCTTTGAAGTTAGAATTTGATTAAGAATCAAATTTGAAAGCGGATAACTATCCTTATCTTAAAGACAAAAATTATCTCGAAGATAAAGATTATCTTGAAGATAGGGATTATCTTGAAGATAAAGATAAAATGACAAAAGCACATTGTAGTCCTTAATTTTCATGAAAGTTGACAAATCACACTTTTCATCGAAATAAATCTCTGATCTTTTAATTTTTCATTTTAACCCTGTAAAAATTAATTTAAAAGCCAAAGGGCCAAAATTGGGTTATGACATCTTCATTGAGGAAACATTCTAGCCCTCGATTCATCTGGAAAGAATTTCAACTATTAACTCAAAGTAAACATCATGAACTGTCAAATTTGATAGTTGAAGGCTGCTTGAGTTGGTCTTTTTAGGGCAGTACCATGTCTGTTATAGTGCCAATCAGCCGACAAGGACCATACCGAGATATGGTTGGATGTCAGGAGATCATTTTCGTGTAATTTTAGTCAAATTGTTTTTGGAAGAAGAAATGTTTGTTAGAATTTGGTGAAGAATAGAGGCATTAAATGCATCTGTAAAGTAGCTCCCTAAGCTGTTATTTTAGTGGAAATTCTAATTGCTCTCAAATACATCTCTGATTGGCTTTAAACTTTCAATTTTATGCAATTTTATTCCTGAAAACACTTCAATTTTAGCCTTAGATTTATGCGCCTTTTTCATTATAGTCTTAGTTTCAAACTTCTACAATTTAACCCTCAATTGACCATTAAACTTTTAAATTTCTTCAATTTCACCCTTGATTTCAATCAATTGAGCCACCATAGTTCGACGCCTTTTGCAGATTGGTCCCTGGCTACTAATTTCTTCAATTTAACCCTTAATTGACCCCAAAACTTTGTTTTTTTTGCGATTTTGCCCTTGATTTCAATCAATCGACTTGATAAAAATTAAATTTAGTCTTCTAAAATTCTAATATTCTCAATTAAGCTCAAATTGGGTTTCCAAATTTAATTTTTCACCAATTAAGCCCTTAATAAAATTAATTTGACCCATTTAAAGTATAATTAAGTCATTGCACCTAATTAAATCTTTTAATTGGATCCAAATTAATTCTTAAACATGATTAAACATTAATTTGGCCTATTAAAAATTTAATTATGTCCTTAGGCTTAATTTTTATGCATATTCATCCAATAATGATTTAATTTGACCTTAAATTTGCATTGTCTCTTCAATTTTGGATGCAATGAGGTACAATTAGACTTCTAATTTGTTTAAAATTGCAACTTAATCTTCTTAAATGTTTGAGATCCTCCCCAACCTATTTTTTCATGTTGTCAATTTTTGTTTTATTTTTTAATTTTTAAAAAAAAACAAGTGAATTTGAGGAATAATTCAAAATTAGGTTATGACAAAGAACAAAAATTTAATGTCCTTCGCTCCCACACCATTCCTAACTATTTTGACTTGAAAGAATAATCATTGCTATGCCGCATATGATGTGATAAATATAACGATGTTGCACTTAAATAAATTAAATAAAAAAATTAAACACCATCCAAAAGTTTGAGTTTAAAAAGTCAAACATGCCTCTTTAATAACCAGAGGTGTTAAGGTTATAATTATTTTTAGTTAGAAATAAATTTTCATGGACTCCCGTAAAACTGAACAAATTTAAGGCCGTACTATTATAGACTGATCATATGTGATATGAAATGAATGGAACAGGAACTGAACAAATAATTTAATTACGTAATTACTTGGAAACATTTGGTTCAGCATTAGCATGATGTTTTTATTAATTATCATCATAAAGATTCTAAATACTAGTTAAACAAAGTTTTTTTAAAAAAAAATTTATTAAGAATCCTAACTTAAACTATAATTTCAACTGATTTTTATACAAATTTTTGTTTTAATTAACACTAAAAAATTTAAAAATATTTTTTAAAGGCTTCAAGCTTGAAACTCTCATTGTCCAATAACGAAGGATTAAAAACTCTTTTTTTTTTTTGGGATAATACGAAGGATTAAAAACTCTTATAAACTACATAAGTAAAATTAAGAGAATTTTGAAATTTAAGGGTGGAGGTGAAACATTGGTGAATCCATATGGATTATAATATAGAAAGTTTATCCAACGGTGCATTTCCGAGTGTTTATATTCACCTATTTTTGGCTTATTTTTGTCCTTCCCCTCACTCACCAATTTATTTTCAATTACCAAACGGCTATATTTTTACTTTGAAATTTAACTTGGTAACATACCCAAGTTTTAATCTATTGAAACATACAGTATAGTACACAACACACTTAGGAAATATTAATATAACCCAGTTCACTGGATAAAATTTATTTATATATATATTGGCCAGACTCTTTCTCATCCATCAAGTTAGTCTTACTCGCTTGAAACATACCGTCGGAGCAGCTCATTGCTTTGAAAGGCATTCTGAAAACCAGGATGCTGAGAGCTTCATTTGTCTTGTTAAATTAGATTTACGGTTTATGTGCACCAAACCAAATCCTACGGTGTACCCATCTGTAAATTCAAAGTCGTCGGTGAAAGACCATGCAAAGTAACCTTTGACTTGAACTTCATAATCGCTGCAGAAATGAGTTCAAACGTTAACATTTTGGTTTTTTAATTTATTTAAATCCTTATTTGAACCCTAACTTTTTTGGTTAGCAGCCGATTTTAAGTGCATATGTTCACTTTAATTTAAGGCAAAAAACGAAAAAAAAAAGGAAATTAAAATCGTGTGATGACACAGTAAGTAAACTCACTCGATAGACTTTATAACATTCTGAAGATGGTGAAAATGGAATTCTATTCTCGGACTATTATTCAAGGTTTTAGCATCTGATACATTAGCATCAAGCAAGCGGCTGTACCCTAAATGGACGAAAAATATGAAAGAAAGAAGAATTAATGAGTTTGGCCCTTGAAATCTTACTAACTTTCCATTGTAATGTGCAAAGTTTATTATAATACCATTCTCAGTTATGTAAATTATTGGATCTTGATAATTGTCTTTGGTGTAATTCAAAAGATATTTTATCCCCTCTGGATAGATATACTGCCATGATGCACCAGCCTGCAATTTGCAGAACATGCAGCTAGCTCACGTTATAATAACATTTTTTTTCTCGATTTCAAATATCAAAAAAGTAAAATTGTCTAAATTATGTATCATTTTCTAACAAACCTTTGGACCGATGGGGATCCTACCTCGTTCTCCTGAAAAAATATAAATGCAGAAGAAACAAAAAACTTATTTTTACCGTGACAAATATATAAAATAAATTTATTTTTCTTATAGTTTTGAAATAAATTTTTATCTTGTAAAAATATAAAGTACATGAAATTTTCTCTTTCTTTTGAAACAATAATCAAACTCTAACTAAGTTCTACAAATCTCTAATGATTTTCAAGACTAAAATGACAAAATTCTTACCTGTAATGTTGGCATTAGAATCTGTTTGATATCTAAGATGATCCGGGTCAGAAGTATTTGCATTTGCTGCATAATATGCAGTATAATAATTTAATCCAACAAAGTCATATGTTCCTTTCACTTCATCTGGTGACGAGAAGGGTGGTAATCTTCCTTTAACCAATTCCCGCATGCTGGTCGGTAGTCACCATATGTTATAGGATTCAAGAACCTAGAAATATGAAATGTTGTTACAAGTTATACACATATATTAATGTTTTTTTTTTTTTTTTTACGAAAATCTAGATTGAAACAAATACAGCCAACAAGACAATATCGACTCTCCAACATCAGGGACACAATTTAAATTCAAGCCAAAAGTCTATATAAACTCTGCTGCTTTGTTAAAGTCTTCTGACAGGAAATATGATGCTAAAGGAGCCCAACTTTTGGATTAGAGCAGTAATACAAATGAAATTGATATGAAGCTTCCAAATTATATCACAAGGACTACTAAGCAACCACCAAGCAATTGTCTTATTGAAATAATTAATGAAAATTATAGAAGATCCAGCTAGCTACTAGCTCATGTTTTGGAGAAATACATACCAACCAAGCGTGAAATCAAGAGATCTTTTGGCAGCATCATAATCATCCGTACTGTTAGAATAGGGTTCGAACCAAGGGGTATTGAGTGTTATCCCAATCTTCCCATTTTGAGATGCCTACATTTTCAATAAAAAAAAGGGATACCTAAATATATTGTTCATAGGGATTAAATAATACTCTATCCATTAAAAATGTGCATTTGTTGGATACCTGATACTTTTCCTTGTATGTCTTTACTGCTGCTGCGTGAGAAAGGAGGAGATGGTGGCCAACTATGTAAGGCTCAGTGGAAGAGTTTCCTTTTCTGCAGTACTTTTCATTCACCCATTTGGAACATCGGCCCGGTGCAAAGTCACCTGAATCATAGCCAGCACTGGAGTACTTTTGTGGCTCATTTAAAGTAATCCAGTACTTCACTCGGTCACCAAATTCCCGGAAGCAAAGTTCAGCAAAATCTCGAAAATCGTTCCTATAAATTAATTAAAAGAACAGAAATACTATGTTACAATTCCATACATAATTTGACAAATACGAATGCTTGACTTCTATTTTTAAATTATTCAATAACCTTGATAAAAGGTGATGACTTACACAATTTGATCACTTAGAAACCCTCCATAATTGTCTTCAAGTCCTTGAGGAATATCCCAATGAAAGAGAGTTATAAAAGGCTCGAAACCTGTGAAGTTTAGCCTCAAAAGATGAGAGCGGCTTTTAGATAACATCTTCCAAATCAAATAATGAAATATTTTTTACCCTCCAGAAGAAATAAAAAAGAATTATTTAGTTTTTTTTATCCCCTTTGAATTTTATTTTTTTCATGTTATGAAATCAAATTCACACGGATCAATTCAAGAAGTTACAAAATAGTTGGTTCAATATGCTTGCGATATCCTTGCAAGTAATTTTCTTAGTTCTTTTAACTTTGATGCACATTTCTTAACAAATTATTTTAAAGATTCAAGCAGCACCCATGAAACAACAGAAATTGTATATTTCTAAGAAGAGGGAGAAGATTTTAACCGTTTGCTATGCTTTCATTGATGACCTTGTTGTAGAAATCAATTCCACGCTGGCTCACTTTTCTACTTATGTTCCCACCTGAATATCATTAAATATTTGTTTTTGAAAAAACTAAAAGTAAAAAAGTATCAACAAAAAAATAAAAGCACATCCTTTTACTGTTCTTTATCTCTAACTAATACTTACTGGGAATCACTCTGGACCAGTCGATAGACAATCTGAAAGCATCCACGCTCAAGTTCTTCACTATTTGAAGATCACTCTGTCACGTTATGGATATTCACGTTCATTATTACAAGTATTCAAGAGATTTTAACAGATTAAAGTTTAGCTCTGTGTTTCTAAATACGTGCGCGTGCAGGTGTGCGTTTCTGTGTTTTAAGGTAGCATTTGGTTATAATATCAAGACAAAAGAGACAAGATAATGGAGACCCTTTGTCTGTCATCATGTTTTAAAAGAATACAAATTTACATCAAAACTGCTAAAGTGATAGATTTATTTATTTAATATCTTTGTTTTTAATTTACTCTTCAGTTTTTATATCTTCTGTGTTTGTATGTGTTCTGTTTATTTAGTTATATTAAACAAAACATAACCTTAATTATTACTGTAAAGGATTTCTTTAGCTTATTTAATGAATAACTTGTAAATTTCTAATCCAGTTGCCATGATTTGGAATACGTGTTATTTTTATTATGAGTTATTTAGAAAAAAAAATTAATATTTTTTTACAGAATTATTATCAAATTGATATATACCTGGTAGCGATTGTAGAAATCAATTGCGGTGTCTGCGTTGCTGCCATCAGCTATCCTTTCTAAAAGTCCTCATAAAAATGATCGATGGAGCTGTACATTAGTCATTCATGCAAAGATATAAACTGTATTTGTCTTATGGTTTCCTAATTTCATTTCCTTAAAACCATACAGAAACAAATACGAAGATATGCAGAGGAGATGATATATTATTTAAATATGTGATAATACATAAATTATATTACCTAAAATTAACACAAGAAACAATAAGATTAGGTAAAGTCTCAATATATAATTTATATTATTTTTTAACATATTTTTTTAAGTGAAAGTCTTTTGATCTTGAAATTTGAATAGATCTGCATTATCTTTGTTTAATTTTTATCAAATAAATAGAGATGGTAATATTCAAACTCGTATCCGCTTGATTATTAAAATTCTTATACCATATAAAAAACCAATTCAACTTAAAAACTTAAACTTTAAAATGATATCTCAAAATATGATTTATATTATTCTCTACCACTCATAAAATCAAATAAAATAGTTAAGTTGATGATATAAGTTCCCAAACTTTTTCAATTCTTTATGATTTTTTCATTTAAAGAATTGAGTGCATACCTATTTATGCTTTAACAATACTTTGCACATGATGATATATTAGGATTAATAAATTATCATGAATTAACTACCTGATTTAACCCAAGAATATTGCAAATATACTCATAAAAGTTTTATGAAGAGACTATTTTTCATAGTTAAATAAAAAAAAATCATCAATGTGAGGAATAAAAATTGTTGTGCATAGATAAAAAATTACAAAAAAAAAATATTAATAAATATTAAAGTTTGAAGGTAAGAGTATAAATTTAATCCATTCTTAGAAATTAGAGGACGTAGATTCAGTTAATAAAATTGATGGACTTATTCTTAGAAACTTACCTCATGGGAAGACAAAAGCCAATTAAGCAAATTACAATAATTAAAATACTGAAAATTGAATTTCGAATACTAAAAGTCGTAGTTAGAGAGAGAGATACCTGGGAAATCTTGAGCAAAAGTGTCCCATTCACTCGGACCTCTGGGACTTACGATTGCATGACCCTCGTACTTGATACCATAAACAAAGAGTTGCAAAATCAGATGATATATATATATCTTAATTTGAGGATTTTTTATAACACATATAGTACTGGTATATGTGGGAAATCATTAATTGTTTTTGACACACAATTATATACATTAAATAAACCTCCTTCTATGCATGTAAACCATTTAATTGGCACCAATTTGATAAACAAAATGGAGGAAAGGCGATCAGAAACGAGATGCTAGGAGAAGAACACCAGCAAATGAAAAAACATTACAATGGAGCATCTGAATTGTGTGTATCTTAATAGCTAGCTATAATTAAGCTCAGCTTGGTTTTAGTCTTATAAAATAAGAAGAAAAGCGTGATTAGTAATCAAATAGGGAAGCTAAGTAAAGGTTCAGTCGAGCTACCTGGTAAGCGGATGAGGCTACCCCAAATATGAAATCCGGTGGAAAGGATGTGCGATTGAAACAATCGGTGGGAAAACGAGTATCCAACTCCGTAATATTGGGTGGCATCACCAGCTTAGCAGAAGCTAACGGGAAAATTATTCGGAGGAGCATTCCTAAAAACAGCCAGCCAAGATGAGTAGCCATCTAGCAATTATGAGGTAGCAATTTGTTTGTATGCAGTTTCAATCCTCATGCTAAGCCTCCCTTTATATAGAGGCTTGAAGAGATAGCATTGGTGTGCAATGCATGCAGTCTTGGCTCATCGTAAATGGGCCTAACACTAGTCTTCAAGTAGTTTTGTTCTTGAAGAAATGCATTATTTTTTTTAATTAATATAGATATTCGGGTCAGTTTATGCATATCTCAACTAATTCTATTGATTCTGAAGTTAACGATTATGTAAGCCTTCAGTGATTATTATATGAGCAACCACATGGCTCGAACTTGAAACCATAGAAAAAACAAACCTCTTACTTCCAAGTTTTTATTATTAGATTACCATATAGATAGTTAGAAATGCATTATTTTACTAATACAAGTAGAGTAAATTAAATAATGATAACTTTTCATAAAGATAGAATAATTTTTCGGTTTTATAGTTGTAATATACCATACTAAATCTTAATTTTCTACGGAGCTAGTTTTCTTTATTGGTTTCAGATTCTTTAATAAGAATTCAATTTTCTGTTTTCTTTCATTTTTATTTTCTATTAATATTTATTTCAAAAAAAGTATAACTACTTGAAAAACACACAATACACAGTAAATTCAACATCCCAAAAACAATTTATCTCATAATCATCTGCTGTTCATGAATATTCTCATCAATATTTTATAATCAGGTGTATTTCTATTAAATAGAACGTTTCCACAGAGGTTCAAATGATTATAATAATATATCAAAATCAATGAATAAAAAAAAAGAGAGAAAAACACTTCTTGATATGAGTAAAATACATGAAGACTTCTGATTAGAGGAGCACTGACATGGAAATGAGTGCTTGTTGCATCCAAAAGATTATGAATCTATGATCCACTAATCCAATTAACTCCATTTCCCATCCACGACGTCTAAGTTGGTGGATCTTCTCCGATGTGTTTCTGACGAAGACACCATTACCAAATAAGTTGATGGATGAGATTGCAGGAAATAGTTTATTATATATATTCTCTACCATTAATGAAGAGAGAACCCCTACCAAATCTTAAGCAGGTCAACTCTTGTAGCTTTGATCCTTAAATTTTCTTATGGACTTTTAATCGAGAAATTGTCCAACAATGGCATTGTCTTGTATTAAATATCAGTTAAGTTCATAGTTGTAAAAGCTAGACCCGACATGCGGGTGACTCGGAATCCTGTCAACTCGAGGCCTAAAGCAGAGGCCTAATATATTTCTAGTTTAAGAAAGAATAAAAGAAGGAAAAAACAAGGATGATACCTAAGCACATTATGTGCCCCGCTGGCACCCACTTTACGATCCATACATTATGGGTATCCGAAGAGTTCACTATCAAAAAATATAATAATGTATGGGCATCCGAAGTCTTTACTATCAAGAAGTATAGGTAGGATTAAAAAAAAATTAAACTTGAAAAAACAATTTGAACTTGGAAAAAAAAATTTGATAAAAAAAAACTATTTGATATTGTTATTAAATATAATTCAATAAATCAATCTTGAAATATATTAACTTGATTTCTTAGCTAGCTCAAGTTTAAAATTAACTAGTATGAGAATTGTCTTAGTATAATGTGGCCAACATGGTGAATAAAATAAAACTTAAATAATCAATAAAAAGTGTGATTTGGTTTTAAAAAAAATAAAAACGACATCTTTTTATTTTAATATTGAAACAGTAACATATTGGATCAACCTAAACTTTGTGGCTTAATCCACCAAACTCACGACTTGGATCTTGGATTTAACAAAATTTAACAACTTTGAGTTTTTTAACTATTTTTCATATAACGATAAGGTGAAAAAAATAAACACTTGTAAAATTGAGTATCAATCAAATATCATGATATTTTTTTGAGAATGTGATAATCTCATAAAAAAACAAACCAAATTATAAAAATAAATTCCAAATCAACCATGAAGGACAAAATTGAAAAAAAATGATTCAATAAAAAAAATTGATTGATGCTCAACTGGATCATATATTCAACTGAGTTTAACAACTTTTTTTTCTTAATGATTTGATAATAAAAATAAAAGCTTATAAAATTAAACTTCAACCAAATATTATGATATTTATTTGAGATTGAAATAACCTTAAAAAAAATAAATTAAAATAAATTATGAAAAATAATTCAAAATCAATAAAATATTGAATGATGAAATTGGAAAAAAAACCTAAAAAGGATTCAACTTAAAAAGATGTTTAAAAATTTGAGTATCAACTAAATATTAAAAAAATTATTTAAGACAATGATAATATTATATAAAGCAAATTGATATAAATTATGAAGAATAATTTATAATTAATAAAATATTAAAGGGTAAAATTAAAAAAAATAAAAAGAATGTAATAAAAAAATAGAGGATAAAATTATTAAAAAAAAACAGGGGAGTTCCTTTCATATAAACAGTGAATGGGCTGCGGTAAAACCCTTTAAGTAAAGTGGGTAATATTTTCTTATAAAAAAAATAATTATACAATTATTAAATAAAAAAAATAAACGTGTAGCCTTTTCACTGTAGCCATACACACCATTCACCCTCACACCTTTTAAGGGTAGGCTTACTGTTAAAAATTACCACTACCTATAAGTCCTTCTATAATCAGTGCCAAACGTCTTGGAGCAGTACCAGGTCAAGTAAAATTGGATATGAGGAAACTGAAGGTTCTCGCCATTCAAATAGAGATTTATAATAAATAGAATATATAGATGTTCTAACATATATCTTTATAAATTATCGGGATAAATTCAAATTCAGACTATTTTCATTCCTAAAAGATATCATAATCATAAATTGAAATT
>Ga0325410_1003035_pt1 | contig 18853 bp, 20 predicted proteins | sample PopdelMetagenome_16_FD_206182 | JGI IMG/M metagenome (GOLD analysis project Ga0325410, IMG submission 206182) | Populus deltoides microbial communities from Bellville, Georgia, United States - Xylem-PdIQD-R3 | ecosystem: Host-associated > Plants > Phyllosphere > Stem > Wood/Secondary xylem... | reverse complement strand
TTAAATCAGCAACAAAGGAGGAAATTTGTTTTCTTATTTGTCCAAGTTAAACAAGGAAATCCAAGCTAATCAAGGACATCAAGGTGGGCAGCAACACAAATTTTCCAAATCAGATTTCTCCTAGTTTGTTTGGGACTTCTTAAGGGTGACAAATCTTATTTTAGCATATTTAGCATGATAATTTTTGGAATTTTATTATTTTTATTATTTTCTTCTTAGTTTTTGGGTTATTATTACTTATTTAGGTCAATTGTAAGTAGGCTTCACACAAGTCCCACCTAAGGGGGGTCCATTAGGGTTTTCTTAAGTCTAAAGTCAGTATAAATAAAGGCATAAACAAACATGTAAGGTTACGTTCAAAAACGGACAGTAACAGTTGGACAGTAACAGTCCAAGTGTTTGTTGATGAGCGATTTTGACAACCTTAGAGGCAGAACTGGGTTCTCCTCAAATCATAGAACTTGTAGCCTCATGTCTAATCTTTCCAATGACAAAAATTTCTCTTGAATCGGATTTCTATAACTCCAGATATAATTAAAAATATGAGGAGAGGTCAGACAATAACAGTTCAAAAAACGGACAGTAACAGTCCAAATGTTTGTTGATAAGCAATTTTGACAATCTTAAAGGCAGAACTGGGTTCTCCTCAAACATAAAGTTTGTAGCCTCATGTCTTATCTTTCCAACGACATAAAATTTGCTTGAATCAGAGTTCTATAACTCCAGATATAGTTAAAAATCTGAGGAGAGGTCACACAGTAACAGTTCAAAAAACGAAAGTAACAGTCCAAGTGTTTATTGATGAGCAATTTTGACAACCTTAGAGGCAGAACTGGGTTCTCCTCAAATCATAGAACTTGTAGCCTCATGTCTTATCTTTCCAACGACATAAATTTCTCTTGAATCAGAGTTCTATACCTCCAGATATAGTTAAAATATAAGGAGAGGTCAGACAGTAACAGTTCAAAAAACAAACAGTAACAGTCCAAGTGTTTGTTGATGAGCGATTTTGACTATCTTAGAGGCAGAACTGGGTTCTCCTCAAATCATAGAACTTGTATCCTCATGTCTTATCTTTCTAACGACATAAATTTTGCTTGAATCAGAGTTCTATAACTCCAAACATAGTTAAAAATCTAAGAAGAGGTTAGATAGTTACAGTTCAAAACGGACAGTAATAGTTGGACAGTAACAGTCCAAGTGTTTGTTGATGAGCGATTTTGACTATTTTATTTTTTATTAGGCGTTTGTAGTCCAACGGTTAGGATAATTGCCTTCCAAGCAATAGACCCGGGTTCGACTCTCGGCAGACGCAAGTTTTTCTTTACTTACCAATTTTTTTTTTGACTATTTTAGAGGCAAAAATGGGTTCTCCTCAAATCATATAACTTGTAGCCTTATGTCTAATCTTTCCAACGACATAAATTTTGCTTGAATCGGAGTTCTATAACTCCAGATATAGTTAAAAATATGAGGAGAGGTCAGACAGTAACAGTTCAAAAAACAGACAGTAACAGTCCAAGTGTTTGTTGATGAGCAATTTTGACTATCTTAGAGGTAGAACTGGGTTCCCCATAATCATAGAACTTGTAGCCTAATGTCTTATCTTTCCAACGACATAAATTTAGCTTGAATCGGAGTCTATAACTCCAGATATAATTAAAAATCTAAGTAGAAGTCAGACAGTAACAGTTCAAAAACGATGCAGTAACAGTTGGACAGTAACAGTCCAAATATAAAGAAAGGAATGATAACTAGGATTGGACAAAGAACGACAATAATAATGAGTGAAATGAGAAAAACATAAAGTACTAAGAAATGACTGAAAGAAAGACTTAGTGGTTGTTGATATGGTTATAATAAAACATATCCTTGAGTGAGGAAAATTTATGAGATAAACCTGTGATTTGCAGGAGGGACCACAGGCGTGGTGCAACAGCAGCACCAGGGGAGCACGAGTAGAGCTTCTATTACAGGTAGGTGAATCACATCTTTACCTTATACGTAAATTCCATGTTTTAATATATATTACTGATGTGAAATGTGAATTACCGAATGTATGTGTACTCAAGGGGAAAGGTTGTTTATGTGATAGTCACCTTCAATAATATGTATTTTGTTTCAGGAACATCACATGCACGACAGAAGTAGATACTAGCTTATGTTTCCCTTCTTGTAATTTAGGTTATAGGGGGTATAACCTTATATTTTGTAAACATGAAAATGTTTGTATAACTTACTTTGTATAATTAATGTTTAAACTTGATTGAATGAACTTAATCTCTATAGTTCATGTAACCATCTTTCATGTCTAAGTATTTGCTTTTATTTTCATCCATAATGATATTTTGTTATATATTGTATATCATGAATATCGTGGGTAATAGGTGTGAGAATATTGTGGAAATTGAAACCCAAGACGATTAAGTTATGAAATGCGAGTTATTATTAGAAGTATAAATAGGCTACATATCAATAACTTGGGACCTTCCGGTATAGGGGGGACTCCGTCAAAATTTCTATAAATTTTAATATGAAAACCATATATATATATATATATATATATATATATATATATATATATATATATATATATATATATATATATATAATTTCTGCTTTCAGTTGACATAAAAGTGTTGTTTTTTTATCTCCAAGTAGGGGATGTTACAGTTGGTGTCAGAGCCCAAGTTGCTATTCCGGGGATATGATTGATTATATGATTTTGAAATGTATTTCAGGATGGTGAGAACAAGGCAAGGAGCCAGGACTGATCCATCTCCAGTTCGGGGAAGTGACCAGAGTTTTTGAAATGAAAGTGATCCAGACTAGGATCCCTTAGCAGACACCTCCTCTCATATACCTGCAACGTCAGTGTACTTTGAAGCTGGAGAGTCAGTGAGACTTCGAGATGATTCATTATCCTGTTAGGCAGATGTGTCCATGCCTGAGGTATCAGACAGACAGGGAGAAGATAATATACCTCCACCAGTGGAACCGGTAGCTGGATCAAACCCATTTTCAGATCCTGCTTTTATGGAACATATAGTCAGAGCTGTAACACCAGGAATGGTAGCGGGAGCCTTCGGTACAGCTCCTAGAACAGGGGGAGTAGTCACTATAGTGCATTGGGTGAGGGGTATGAGAGAGATGGGTTGTAAGACTTACGGTGGTGAAAAGGATGCTGAAGTTGTTGGGCATTGGCCGAGGAAAGTGGAGAGAGTTATAAATCAGATGTAGGTGCCAGAGGAGCTACGAGTGGATTGCATGACTTAGCTATTGGTTGATAGTGCCCACTCTTGGTAGGAGACCATTAGAGAGAGGAGATCAGGGGAGGTATTGTGATGGAGGGACTTTCATGAAGAGTTTGAGGAGAGGTACTATTCCTGGGAACATAGGAGGAAGAAAGAACAGGAGTTCTTGGATTTTAGGCAGGGAGATTTGACAGTTCTAGAGTATGAGAGGAGATTTCAGGACTTAGCAGCTTTTGCCTCCACCTACCTTCCCACAGAGCGCCACAGGGTGGAGAGGTTCCGTGATGGACTGAGGCGAGAACTGAGAATGATATTGATAGCCATACAGTTTCAGTCTGTGCGGGAATTGGTACGGGCAACTCGGGTATGGAGAGGGTAATAAGGGATACCCCAAAACCAGTGGTTGAGCAGAGTCAGGTAATTGGAGCTAAGAGGAGAAATTTTGAGTTTTTAATTGGGAGACCTCCTCTCCCAAAGAAAGAGAAGAGTGGGCAATCATCAAGTTAGTTCCAAAAAAGGGGCGAGAGTTTCATCCCAGGAGGGAGCTCAGGAGGATCTAGACGGGTTAGTGGAAGAGGAGCCTGGAGAGGACAGTCTAAACAGGGAGTCAAAACTGCTGGAAGGTCTACAGAGTAAAAGGGACCAGTATATCCATTTTGTCATAGGTGTGAGCAGCGACACCATGGAGATTGCTTTGCAATACCGGGGAGATGTTATATTTGTAGAGGTGAGGGGCATCATTGAAAAGAGTTCCCGCATGTAGGAAGAGGCTGTTACTATTATGGGGACACGAGTCACAGGAAGAAGGATTGTCCTCGTAGAACTACCGAAGGAGCCTATGGCAGAGGATTGAGGTTCAGAGCCAGCAGCAATCGGTGACAGTCAATCATCTTATCAGGCCTACCCAGTCAGGGACGAGTACTACTCGTGGGAGGTCCAGAAATCAGGAGGGGAGGACTCAGGGTTAGGTATACCACATGACCTACAAGGATGTGGGAGCTGTACCAGATGTGGTGGCAAGTACCTTACAGTTACATACAATGCACGTTTATGCTTTAATTGACCCTAAAGCTAGTCATTCCTTTGTATCTTATAAAATTGTGAATGACTTGTATGTGTTATCTAGTAACTTGGGTGTAGGAGTGACAGTTAGTACACCTCTAGGGGAGAATATACATATTGATGATATTTATAGAGGGGTAAAACTATATGTTGGGGGGTTAGAACTGAGGGTAGATCTTATGCCGTTAGAGCTATATGATTTTGATGTAATTCTGGGATGGATTGGCTAAGTAAACATAAGGCACAAGTGGATTGTTTCACCAAGACGGTGACAATCCAAGGAATAGGTGATAAAAGAGTAGTGTTTAAAGGGGAAAGAAAAATAATTCCAAGTTGTGTAATCTCAGTCTTGGTGGATAGAAAATTACTGAGGAAGGGTTGTTCTGCTTGGTTAGCCCACGTAAGAGAGCTGGAAAAAGGAAGCATAGATTTGACTAGTATTCCTGTTGTACGAGAGTTTCAAGATGTATTCCCAGAAGAGTTGCCAGGATTACCTCCCGTTAGAGAAATTGAAGTTTTCATAGAAACTATTCCAGGAGTTTCTCCTATAGCCCAGTCTCCTTATAGGATGGCACCTATGGAATTGGCGGAACTAAAGGTCCAACTTCAGGAATTGTTAGATAAAGGCTTCATCCGGCCTAGTAACTCACCCTGGGGAGCTCCGGTATTGTTTGTAAAGAAGAAGGATGGCACCCTTCGTCTGTGCATTGATTATCGTCAATTGAATAAAGTGACGGTGAAGAACAGGTACCCACTTCCATGAATAGATAACTTGTTTGATCAGTTGAAGGGTACTAGGGTGTTCTCTAAGATAGATCTGAGATCTGGATACCACCATTTGAGAATCAAGGAAAAAGACATACAAAAGACTACATTCCGAACCCGTTATGGGCATTACGAGTTTTTAGTGATGCCTTTCGGGTTAACCCATGCTCTGACCATGTTTATGGAGTTGATGAATCGGGTGTTTCAGCCTTACCTGGACCAATATGTGGTTGTATTTATTGACGATATCTTGGTGAATTCAAACTCTCACTTGGAACATAAACAACGTCTAAGGGTTGTGCTACAGACCTTAAGGGAGAATCAATTATATGCCAAGCTGGTTAAGTGTGAGTTTTGGCTTCAGGAAGTGATATTTTTAGGCCATGTAATATCCGCAGAAAGAATACTTGTGGATCCAAGAAAGGTTGAGCCGTATTAAAATGGGAAAGGCCTACCAATGTGACTGAAATCCGGAGTTTCTTGGGCCTTGTGGGATATTACTGAAGGTTTATTGAGGGGTTCTCCACCATAGCATCACCTTTAATAAAGCTGACCCGCAAGGAAGTCAGGTTTGTTTGCTTGGAAGAGTGTGATGCGAGCTTTCGAGAACTGAAGGAGAGGCTCACTTCTGCTCCTGTGCTGGCCCTTCCATCAGGGACAAAAGGGTTTATGGTATATAGTGATGCCTCAAAAAGGGGCCTGGGATGTGTATTGATGGTGAATTACCCAGTTCATGACCTAGAACTTGCAGTGGTGGTGTTTGCCTTAAGAGTATGGAGACACTGCTTGTATGGGATACAAGTTCAAATCTTTACAGACCATAAAAGTTTGAAGTATTTGATGTCATAAAAGGAGTTGAACATGCAGCAGAGAAGATGGGTAGAGTTAATAAAAGATTACGATTGCATTATTGACTACCATCCTGGTAAGGCTAATGTAGTAGTCGATGCCTTGAGTAGGAAGGGAAAAATGGTGATTAATGATATGGATCTGAAGGAACAGGAAAGTATAGTGGAATTAAAAAAAATAGGCTTGCAGCTAAGTGTAGGGCCTAAGGGGTCACTGTTAGCTTAGTTAAAGATCCGGTCTGTGTTTCGAGACGAGGTCTTGGTGGCTCAACAAGCAGATGGGAAAGTAAAAGAGATCAAGGGGAGGGTAAACAAGGGTATAGAGACATCATTTCAAATGCTATCCGATGGGCTAATAGCTATGGGAAGGCGAATTTATTTGCCTGAGGATAAGACTTTGAAAGATGAAGTATTAAGAGAAGCGCATGAATCTCGATTTGCTACTCGTCCTGGGAGTACAAAGATGTATAGGGATTTAAAGGAACACTACTAGTGGCCAAATATGAAGAGGGAACTAGCAGAATTTGTGTCAAACTGTGGGATCTGTCAACAAGTAAAGATAGAACACTAGAAACCTGCAGGGGAATTACAGTCACTATCAATTCCAGCATGGAAATGGGAGGATATTTCTATGGATTTTGTGATGGGATTACCCAGGGGAAAGAAGGGGAATGATGCCATATGGGTGGTCGTCGATCAACTAACAAAATCTGCTTTGTTTTTGCCAATGAAGATGACTGATTCGGTGGATAATCTGGCAAAATTGTATGTAAGTGAAGTAATCAGACTTCACGGAGTGCCGGTTTTAATTATATCGGATCGGGACCCAAGGTTCACATCAACATTGTGGCCTAGCTTACAACGGGCAATGGGGACAAAGTTGAATCTGAGCACGGCATTTCATCCTCAAACGGATGGTCAATCTGAAAGGACCATCCAAACTCTTGAGGATCTCGTGAGGTCTTGTGTGCTGGAGTTTGGGGGAAATTGGGAGGATCTCCAGCCATTGGTGGAGTTTACTTATAATAATAGCCATCAAACTACTATTGGTATGGCTCCATATGAAGCATTGTATGGGAGGAAATGTCGTACCCCAGTTTGTTGGGAGGAAGCAGGAGAAAGGAAGCTTTTGGGACCTGAGATGTTGTAACTGAAAACTGACAAGGTGAGGGTGATCAAAAAGAGAATGAAGGCAGCCCAGGATAGACAAAAAAGTTACGCAGGTCGCCAAAGAAGGCCGTTGGAATTCCAAGTAGGGGATAAAGTATTTTTGAAGGTGGCTCCTTGGAAAGGCATCATTTGATTTGGAGTAAAAGGGAAATTAGCCCTAAGATATATTGGCCCTTTTGAGATTAAGAAAAGAATTGGGCCCGTTGCTTGTCAATTAGAATTGCCTGTATATTTGGATAAGATTCACAATGTGTTCCATGTGTCATTGTTGCGAAAGGCCAAGATAGACCCCTCAAGGGTATTGCCACAGGTTCCTTTGAAGATTATAGGGGATTTAACCATGAAAACTAAGTCTGTCAAGATCTTAGATCGAGATGAGAAGTTGTTGAGGCATAAGAGAGTTCCCTTGGTGAGAGTATTATGGAGAAGCTCTCGAATAGAAGAAGAAACATGGGAAAGAGAATCCGAGATGAAGGAGAAGTTTCAGCACTTATTCTCCGACATAGGTACGTAACTTGAATTTCAAGGAAAAAATTTTGTTATTAAGAGGGGAGAATGTAAATCCCGAGATAATCAAGGCTGGATTAAATTAAAGAAAATAAACTAAACTAAAAAGAAGTGGGGGCAAAATGAATACATTTAAAGAAAATGGGGTCTAAATGCAAATAAAAATAATTATAGAGCATAAATACTACTCTTCTTACCAAAAACAAATCTGTAACTATCATGAAGAAAGAAGAGAGGGAGTTTTGGTATCTATTTTTAAGATCAAGAGAGAAACACCAAATTTCATGAACCTATCCAAGATTTAGGGTTATAGGTAAGAATAAACACTGGTAGGCAAGGGATTAACAATAAAAAAATTAAAAAAGAAAAGAAGAGGGGAGGGTCGGCTGTCATTAGAAAGAAAAGGAGGGATCGAGACCTTGATTCGTATCGGGTAAGATATTCTAAACATGGTCTTATGAGTTATTTTAAAGTCAATTATGAATTGATGCCTGGATGTTAAATTATAGATTTGAGTTCTATAACTCCAGATATAGTTAAAAATCTGAGAAGAGATCAGACAGTAACAGTTCAAAAACAGACAATAACAATTGGACAGCAACAGTCCAAGTGTTTGTTGATGAGCGATTTTGACTCTCTTAGAGGTAGAACTGGGTTCTCCTTACACATAAAACTTGTAGCCTCAAGTCTTATCTTTCCAACGACACAAATGTCGCTTGAATCGGAGTTCTATAACTCCAGATATAGTTAAAAATCTGAGGAAAGGTCAGACAGTAATAGTTCAAAAAACGAACAGTAACAGTCCAAGTGTTTGTTGATGAGCAATTTTGACAATCTTAGAGGCAGAACTGGGTTCTCCTTACATAGAACTTGTAGCCTCATGTCTTATCTTTCCAATGACACAAATTTTGCTTGAATCGGAGTTCAATAACTCCAGATATAGTTAAAAATCTAAGGAGAGGTCAAATAGTAACCGTTAAAAAACGAAGCAGTAACAGTTGAACAGTGACAGTCCAAATATAAAGAAAGAAATGATAACTAGGATTGGACAAAGAACGACAATAATAATGAGTGAAATGAGAAAAACATAAAGTACTAAGAAATGACTTAAAGAAAGACTTAGTGGTTGTTGATATGGTTATAATAAAACATATTCTTGAGTGAGGAAAATTTATGAGATAAACCTGTGATTTGCAGGAGGGACCACAGGCTTGGTGCAACAGCAGTAGCAAGGGAGCATGAGTAGAGCTTCTATTGCAGGTAGGTGAATCACACCTTTACCTTCTACATAAATTCCATGTTTTAATATATATTACTGATGTGAAATGTGAATTACCGAATGTATGTGTACTCAAGGGGAAAGGTTGTTGTGTGAATTGCTATGTGATGAAATTATCATTGACCAATGAAATATGAGAAGTGTGACTTGAGGCGTAAACTAGCATACATTTAGTGTATGGTAGGATCCCGGGTAAGGGGATCGCCATGTTTTTGGCTAGCATACATTCAGTGTATGTTAGGATTCCGGGTAAGGGGATCGCCATGTTTCGGCTAGCATACATTCAGTGTATGTTAGGATCCCGGGTAAGGGGATTGCCATGTTTCGGCTAGCATACATTTAATGTATGTTAGGATCCCGGGTAAGGGGATCACCTTGCATCGACTCGTATGGGATGATGATACTAGTGAAAAGGGTATCGGAAATGGGTGAAATGAAGATAATCATGTTTGATCGTATAAAGTCCGTAATGGAGGTTAATAGTGAAAGAGGGAACGGTTATTGATAGTTTGAATAAGGAAGAGATTCTAATGAAAACCAGAAAGGAGAAGGGAACAAAATATAAATGCATGTTACCCTTTTAAAATTGCTTGATTTCGTGTTGTTATTTTTTTATATGATAGTCACCTTCAATAATATGTATTTTGTTTCAGGAACATCACATGCATGACAGGAGTAGATCCTAGCTTATGTTTCCCTTCTTGTAATTTAGGTTATAGGGGGTATACCCTTATATATTGTAAACATGAAAATGTTTGTATAACTTGATTGAATGAACTTAATCTCTGTAGTTCATGTAACCATCTTTAATGTCTAAGTATTTACTTTTATTTTCATCCATAATGATATTTTGTTATATAAATATCATGAATATCGAGGGTAATAGGTGTGTGAATATTGTGGAAATTGAAACCCAAGACGATTGGGTCGGGATTAAGTTATGAAATGCGAGTTATTAGAAGTGTAAACAGACTACATATCAATAACTTGGGACCTTCCGGTATAGGGGGGACTCCGTCGAAATTTCGATAAATTTTAATATGAAAATCATATATATATGGTTTTCATATTAAAATTTACCGAAATTTCGACGGAGTCCCCCCTATACCGGAAGGTCCCAAGTTATTGATATGTAGCCATATATATATATATATATATATATATATATATATAATTTCTATTTTCAGTTGACATAAGAGTGTTGTTTTTTATCTCCAAGTAGGGGATGTTACATTAGATCTAGAAAATCCATACTTGCATTTAAGGGAATTTGAGGAGGTCTGTAACACGTATAAATTGTAGCATGAACATCATTCGATTATAGGTTTTTCCTTTTTCATTAAAAGATAAAGCTAAAACATGGCTATAAAATCTTAGGTCAGGATCCATTCGTGCTTGGAATGAAATGCAGCAACAATTTTTAAAGAAGTTTTTTCCGTCTCACAGAACAAACTCTTTCAAAAGGCAAATCATCACTTTCACTTAAAAACCAGGAGAAACATTTTACCAATGTTGGGATAGGTATCGAGACTTGCTTAATACTTGCCCTCATCATGGTTTTGAAACATTGAGATTGGTTTCACATTTTTATGAAGGGTTAACACCTAAAGATAGATAAATGGTGGAATTGATGTGCAATGAAACTTTTGAAGATAAAGACCCTAATGAAGCAATAATGTACCTAGACTTGTTAGATTAAAATGCTCAAAATTAGGACACTATAGTCACTTATGAGGCACCAAGTAAAACTCAACCTCATACATCTATTGTAGGTATGTACAACCTTAGGGAAGATCATGACCTCCAAGCCAAGTTTGCATTTTTAGCTAGAAAAGTCGAGGCACTAGAATTGAAAAGGAGTGGTTAATTAAAATCTATTCAAGACATTGTGTCTCAAAAATATGAAACCAATAACACTCAACCAATGACTGTCTAACTTTTCCTTCTTTTAAGGAATGCCTTCATGAACAGGCCCATGCTTTAAATAGTTTCCAAAGGCCCAATCATAACCCATACTCCCAAACATACAACCCTGGTTGGAGAAATCACCTAAATTTCAATTGAAAGAGTGGTAATAATAATGCACAAACTTCACAGCCACCTTTCAAGCACACCATAATTTCCAAAATTCTCATGGATGTGTACCTCCTTATGCTCCACCTCTTAGAAGAAATCTTGAGGAAACATTGCATGCATTCATTGAAAAGCAAGAGATAATCAGCACTCAACTTGCTCAAAGTATGCCAAATTTTAAAGATACTTTTGCAAAATTCACATCTGCTCTTAGTTTTCAAGAGAAAAGTAAGTTTCCATCTCACCCACAGCAAAATCTAAAGGGGCAATACAATTCAAGTGCAAGTAGCTCTGGAAGCCAATACATGGATCAAGTCAAATCAATCACTGCTCTCTACAGTGGTAAGGTTATTGAAAAACCCACTCTTGAACCTTGTGAGAAAGATGATGAGTTAATTTATGAGGGTAAGGAAGGGGTTAAATCCAAACATTGCAAATAAAAGACTATTTCCTCGCCAACACTTCCATTTCCTCATGTCATGACCAAACAAAGGAATGTCAATCACAACTCTGAAATCTTTGAAACTTTCAAGCAGGTAAGGATCAATATACTTTTGTTGGATGCTATTAAACAGGTACCTTCTTATGCTAAATTTTTGAAAGATCTGTGCACTGTGAAGAGAAAACTGAATGTGAAAAAGAAAGCCTTTTTAGCCGAACAAGTAAGTGTCATTCTTCAAAACAATAATGATTTGAAATATAAAGACCCTGGTTGTCCTACAATTTCATGCTTTATTAGAGAACATAAAATTAAAAAAGCTTTACTTGATCTTGGAGCTAGTTTGAATTTACTTCCATATTCGGTTTTTCAAAGTCTCAATCTAGTCTGTAACTCTTTTACTTGCTGATAAATTTATAAAAAGGCATAGAGGAATAGTTGAAGATGTGTTAGTACAAGTTGATAAATTCATTTATCATGTGGATTTTATTGTCTTGGATACACAACCTGTTGAATCATGTAATTTAATTCCTGTTATTTTAGGACGCTAATTTTTTGCAACTTCTCATGCATTGATTAATTATAGGAATGGAGTGATGAAGTTATCTTTTGGAAACATGACATTGGAGATGAATATTTTCAACATTTGCAAGCAACATGGAGATGATAAGGATTTACAGGAAGTGGACTTTATTGAAAAATTAGTTCATGATCAATTTCAAACCACTTCTAGTGAAACTGAGATTGATGAATCTAATGATTTGCAAATAGTTTATTTTCAAGAAGAATCAAAGGTAAATAGTTGGATACCAAAAATTGAGGAATTGCCACCACGATCAATTGAGTCCATACCTTCAAGTGTTCAACCACCAAAACCTAATTTGAAGCTGTTACCATTCCATCTCAAATACTTATTTTTGGGAGAAAATGAAACTTTTCCGGTAATAATCTCCTCCAAACTTAATGCACATTAAGAAGGTAAGTTATTACAAACTCTGAAAATGCACAAAAATGCATTAGGATGGACCATAGCTGACATAAAAGGAATTAGTCCTTTGATTTGCTCACACATGATTTATTTGGAGGAAAATGCTAAACCCTCTAGAGAAATGCAACAAAGGCTTAATCCTAATATGAACGAAGTAGTGAAAAATGAAGTCATTAAGCTTCTAGATAATGGAATCATTTATCCTATTTCTGACAGCAAATGGGTAAGTCCTACCCAAGTTGTACCCAAGAAGTCTGGAGTCACTGTGATAACAAATGAGTTAATTCCAACTAGGACTATTACTGGTTGGCGCATGTGCATTGACTATAGGAAACTTAATTCAATGACTAGAAAAGATCATTTTTCTTTACCTTTCATGGATAAAATCCTAGAAAGAGTTGCAGGTCATGAATTTTATTGTTTCCTAGATTTTACTAGCCCACCATGTTCAAAGACTCACATGCATTCTACAAGACTTTCAAAAGTTGGGATCTATTTCAAAACATCACATGATGCCTTTAAATCCTATTCTTGTCACTGAGATCTTTGACTGTTGAGGTATAGATTTCATGGGTCCATTTCCTCCATCATTTGGTTTCAAGTAGAAACAATGACCATAAAACAGTGATAAAGTTTTTGAAAGAAAATATTTTGAGTCGATTTGGAATCCCTCGAGCCATAAGTGATGGTAGAACACATTTCTGCAACAAGCCATTTGAGTCTTTAATGAAGAAATATGGAATCACACACAAAGTTGCCACCCCTTATCACCCTCAAATAAGTGGACAGGTAGAACTTGCTAATAGGGAGATTGACACGACCAAAGAGTTCATGTCTTCTCGTAAGTGTAGGAATGTTGAAGTAATAAATAACCCGACAAGACCGGGGTCGAACCAAAGGGAGGTTAACTGTATAAACTACAAATAAAGAAATAGATAATAACAAAAAAAGAGTTGAAGAGAGCTTTGAGATGTGATATTGATATAAGGATTAAACAAGGATAAAATAATTGTCAAGGTTAGATGATCCACTAATGGTTTTTCAAACAAGTATAGTATAAACTCTTTTTATTACTCAACTGGAAACCACACACAAAGGAGGTTCCAATCGGATTATAAATTGTTAACATGATTACATTAATTATCTTATTCGAATAATGCTAATACTTGTAAATGTTGTCAGGTATTCATGATTATAACTTATGTTAACAACAAATCAAGTTCCTTTCATAGCACAGGTGTTGGTCATACCATACGATTGGGCTATGAAAGTGCCAAGTATTTGTTGTACCAAGGGTTATGCAACATAAATCTAGATTAACCATTTAACAAGCAAAGAATTAAAAGTGAACAAGATAACAAATACAAAACATGTTAGTATCAAACATTAAAGTCCATGTTGAGTTTATACTATACTTATTCTTACACCATTAGTGTAACCTTTTCACATTGACATAATAAACTTGGCTAAACATAATGAAAGAGAGAAACATAAATAAACAAGACAAGAACATAAATAAGATATAAGTTAACTAAGTAAAGGAAAGGAAATGAAAAGTATAAACAAGAGATTAATATAAACAAAACTTAAGCATTACAAAAATATAAAGAAAGAGAGCAAGAATATGATCTTGATCTGAAAATCAAGATGCCTAAATGCATGGCAAATGCCTCCTTTTATAGGCCAGAATTTGGAACTATTGATTTGATGACTAATTGTTGAGTGGGTGGCACATCTTGACTTGGTGACAATCCTTATCTTCTTGTCTGAACAAAACATCATTGCTAACATCAGAATTTGAATAAATAGTCTTCATAAAAGTTCTAGGAAATTATCTCAAGTTTCCATCAAAAAAAGAATCGGTGAATTTGGACTTCTAGAACTCAAGATATGGGTTGAACACCAAACAGTGTTTTAGCTATAGGACAGATTCTGACTTCTCCGTTGTTGCTACAATTTGAACTTGAAAACGGCCTTTTTGAATCATGGACTCCTCATGAAAGTTTTAGGCCTATGTCTTAGCTTTCCATCCATATAGACCAGACCTAAATCCAAGTTCTACAGCTTCAGGTATGATCCAATAACCGAGTAGTGTTCCATTTTGGACTGAACCAGCATCTCTTTTGTAAGCTTGCCCCTCTCTTTGTCTTCTCAATTTCAATAGTTAAACTCATTAGTCAATCCTTTGATTTATGTGATAGGCCTGTATTTAAGATGAACATTTACCATAAATTAAAGGTATCTTATATTATCAAACTTGTTATTATAAAACATGCTTTAGTTAAGGAGTTATTGATACTTCAAGTACAAAATGATGATATAAAACCTTGATAAAAATGCACTTTTAAGTACTAATAAGAGATCAAACAAATCTTGAAAAAAACAATGAACCCTAATAGGAAGGACTAGTCTTTAAGACTTAATGATGCATTTTGGGTTTATCGTACTGCTTTTAAAACATCATTAGGTATGTCACCTTATAGGTTGGTCTATGGAAAATTTTGTCACTTGCCTGTGGAACTTGAACATAAAGCTTATTGGGCTATCAAAACTTTCAATTCAAACCTTGATGATGTTAGCCAGCTGTGTAAGTTACAAATAAATGAGCTTGAGAAAATAAGAAATGATGCATATGAGAATTTAAAAATTCATAAAGCAAGAATCAAAAAGTTTCATGACAAGAGAACCTTGAAAAAACATTTGATGTTGGTCAAAAAGTTTTACTTTATAATTCTCGACTCCATTTATTTCTTGGAAAGCTAAGATCAAGATAGAGCGGTCCATTTATTGTGAAACATGTGTATCCTTATGGGGCGTTTGATATTGAGAATCCAAAGAATGACAATGTTTTTAAGGTAAATGGACATCGTTTGAAAGTTTACTTTGATAATTTTCCTAGTGAAAATGAATCCATTGGTTTGAATGATCCTGTATATAAAGGTTGATTATTTTGTTTTTCTCACATTGTTTTTGTCTTTCTTTTTGGTGTGACTCTTGTTTTGCTAGTCTTTCTCCAACCCTGGTCAAATGACGAATAACGGTACTCCGTGACTCTTAAGTCGATTCTTTCAGTTTTCCATGATAACTAATATCTATGTATATATTTGTGCAATTCTTTGCTCTTTCTCCTTTCTTTGCATCTCTTCTCCAATTCTCATTTGAAAATGGACACTACTATTGAAAAATTGAAAAAGTATTTTTCTGCTCTGCCTCAGAATGCAATTACAAAAATTTACCGTTCTAGGTGTGAAAGATTGAGGTTGTTAATGAACCATGGAATTCTTGAAGATATTTGCTGGCTAATTGAAGCAAAGGTCCAATTATCAGGTGAGTCTTCCAATTCTTTCATTTTATAGATGCTTGGAATAAGTAAAAGCACTTTTGCAAAGAAACGTCGTGCAAAATGACTAAAAGTCTGTCATAGATGTGTCATATGGACTTGTAATGCAAAATGTCATTCTTTAGGAATGGCATTTGTAAACTGTAAAGATAAAATACAATTCATTAAGGATGGCTTGAGTAAGGGGTCTTTAGATAATCTTCTATTGACTCTTCAGACGCACCCTAGTGGAGACGTGCATCGTCCAATTCATGATTTATAGCCACAAATTTCATAAAGAACATGCTCGACATAGTCTTGGGAATCTGACTAAAAAAGATTCTATTTGCTAGTTTTTAAGAAAACTAGATGGGAAGTTTATCCCTGACCCATAGAGGGCGTTTAAGTCGTTCTTAGACGTAAAACCAAGGGAAGATGTGAACCATAATTACAACTACGATTTGAGTCTTAGTTTGTAAAAATTTATGTCTTTTAGCATAATATTTTTTGTTTTGTTATTTCTTTAGTGTGTTTCAGGTTGGTCAATAGTTGTTGGTTCAGGTGATGTCTTCTATATTCTATCTTTCTACCTTAGGACATTGAGGACAATGTATCGTTTTTGTTGGGGGGAGAGGGTAGTAGTTGACATTTAAAAAAAAAATCTAACTTACTAACTATTTTTTTTTTGCTATTATTAAAACCATTTGACAAAATTGTTATTAGGATGACAGAGTAAGGAGGACTTTATTGACTCTTGAGATGCGTCTTAGTAAATATTCTTATCAAGGTCTATTAGAATACTTCTTGAAATATTCAGGTTTACAAACTCTCGCATTGTTATCACTTGATTCTGCTCATATACTCATTTAACAAGTATTCCTAAACCTTCATTTTCACACACACACACTTTAACATATGATTGTGAGTTGCACATTGGATTATTACATTATTTATGTTCTTTTGTTAAAGGTAACAACTAAGGGAAAGACATAGTATATAATTTGCAAAAACAAAAAAAAAACAACAAAAACAAAAACAAAAACAAATTGATAATATTAATGATAATAAAAATATAGATAAGTTTGGTCTCGTAGCCTTCCTAACCTAAGCAATTAAGCCCGAAGGGGTGTTTTCTCCTTTACATGGGTTAAGGAGAAAAGCTTAAGGGAATCAAACATTGCACTATCTATGTATCAGTATCTGTAACCCGAGTTACTAAGCTCGTAGGTGTGTGTGTATAATGCCTTAAGACCAACTGGTTTGGGAGTCATTAGCCGAAATCTCATTACATGGGTTAAAGATGCATTGTGTTTTAAGTTATATGTATATATAATAAAAAGAAAAAAGAAAAAAAATAATAATAATCCCAACCCAAGGAAGTTAACCTTAGAAAAACATTAGAACATAGTATTGTTTTCTTCCAATAAAAGCCCCATCATCTATGTTTTCATACATTAAGCACATAAAAAAAAGGTTTATTAATATCTTGTTTCAACAGTATGAAGCAGATATATAAATTTAATGAGAGTTTGTTTATTTGGATAGATAAATAGAAGTTGAATGATGAATGCCTTGCTTTGTGGAACTTGCAAATTGTTTTTCTATTTTAACACTTTGATTACTAGGAACTAGTAATAAGCTGGTTGGGGGGTGTGATTAGTACTTAAAAGTGCATTTTTATCAAGGTTTTATATCATCATTTTGCACTTAAAGTATCAATAACTCCTTAACTAGAGCATGTTTTTATAATAACATGTCTAATAATATAAGATACCTTTAATTTATGGTAAATATTTGTTCATCTTAAATGCAAGCCTATCACATAAATCAAAGGATTGATTGATGAGTTTAACTACTGAAATTGAGAAGACAAAGAGAGGGCTAAGCTTAGAAAAGAGATGTTGGTTCAGTCCAAACTGGAACACCATTCGGTTATTGGATCATAATTGGAGCTGTAGAACTTGAATTTAGGTCTGATTTATATCTATGGAAAGCTAAGACATAGGCATAAAACGTTCATGAAGAGTCCAAGATTTAAAAGTGCCATTTTTGAGTTCAAATGGTAGCAACAACGAAGAAGTTGGAATCTGTCCTACAGCCTAGACATTGTTCAGTGTTTAGCCCATATCTTGAGTTTTAGAAGTCCAAATGCACCGATTCTTGTTTTGTTGGAAAGCTGAGACAATTTCCCAGAACTTTCATGAAGACTATCTATTCAAATTCTGATGTTAGCAATAACGTTTTCTGCAGACAAGAAGATAAAGATTGTTACCAAGTAAAGAGGTGGCCACCCACTCAACAATTAGTCATCAAATCAATAGTTCTGAATTTTGGCCTATAAAAGGAGGCATTTTCCATGCATTTAGGCATCTTAGTTTTCAGATTAAGATCATTTCCTTACTTGCTTTCTTTCTTTGTAGTTTTAATGTTCTAGTTTTATTTCATGTTATAGTTTCATTAATCTCTTGTTTATGCCTTTCATTTCCTTTACTATACTTATATAATCATGTTATCTTATTTATTTATGTTTCTCTTCATTATATTTAGCTAAGTTTATTATGTCAAGGTGAAAAGGTTTCACTAATAGTGTTAGGATAAGTATAATAAAAACTCAATATGGACTTCAATGATTATATCCTTAACAACTTGCTATTAACATGTCTTATCATTTTTATCTTATTAATTCTTAATACCTTACTTGTTAAATTGTTAATCTAGATTTGTGTTGTATAACACTTAGTACAACAAATGTTTGGCACTTTCATAGCCAACCATATGGTATAACCTACACCTGTGCTGTAAAAGCATCTTGATTTGTTGTTAACATAAGTTAGTATCATGAATTCCTGATAATATTTAAAAGTTTGGTGTTACTTGAATAAGATAATTAATATGATCATGTTAATAATTTATAATGAGCTATTAATGACAAATCATCCGATTGGAACCTCCTTTGTGTGTGATTTCCGGTTGAGTAATAAAAATAGTTTATATTATACTTATTTGAAATACCATTAGTGGATCCTCTAACCTTGACAACTGTTTTTATCATTGTTTAATCTTCACATTAATCTTACATCTCTAAATTCTCTTTAAATTCTCATCATCATCATCATCATCATCATCATCATCATCATCATCATCATCAT
>Ga0325410_1003032_pt1 | contig 18856 bp, 9 predicted proteins | sample PopdelMetagenome_16_FD_206182 | JGI IMG/M metagenome (GOLD analysis project Ga0325410, IMG submission 206182) | Populus deltoides microbial communities from Bellville, Georgia, United States - Xylem-PdIQD-R3 | ecosystem: Host-associated > Plants > Phyllosphere > Stem > Wood/Secondary xylem... | reverse complement strand
AAGGCATCATTCAATTTGGAGTAAAAGGGAAATTAGCTCCGAGATATATTGGCCCTTTCAACATTAAGGAAAGCATCAGACCAGTTGCCTATCGTTTAGAGTTGCCTGCATATTTGGATAAGATTCAAAATGTGTTCCATGTGTCATTACTGCGAAAGGCCAAGATAGACCCCTCACGGGTATTGCCACACGTTCCTATGAAGATTAAAGGGGATCTAACCATGGAAGCTAAGCCTGTCAAGATCTTGGATCGAGATGTGAGGGTGTTGAGGAATAAGAGAGTTTCCCTGGTGAGAGTATTGTGGAGAAACTCTCGAATAGAAGAAGAAACATGGGAAAGAGAATCCGAGATAAAGCAAAAGTTCCCGCATTTATTCTTTGACATAGGTACGTAACTGAAATTTCGAGGATGAAATTTCTATTAGGAGGGGAGAATGTAAACCTCGGAGAAAAATAAAGGTTGCTTAGATTGCAAACTACATGAGAAATAAAAGTGAAGAAATTCATGCATATGGTTAAATAAAAACAAGAATTCAAAAATTTTTGGATATAAGTTTCTGAATGAAATATTTTGAGACATTATAAATCAACCTGAAAATGTTGAGGGTTGGATTAAATTAAAGAAAATAAAATAAACTAAAAGTTGTGGGGTGAAATTATAAGAAATGAAAAGAGATATAACTTAATTATAAAAAGAAAAAAAAGATGCGGGGGCCTAAATGCAAATAAGAAAAATCATAGAGCATACATACTTCTATTCTCACCAAAAATCTGCAGCAATTGTAAGGAAAGAAAAGAGGGAGTTTTTGTATCCATTCTTTCAAATTCAAGAGAGAAACATCAAAATTTCAAGAACCCATCCAAGATTAAGGGTTTATAGATGGAATAAATAATTGTGGGCAAGGAATTAACAAGAAAATTGAACAAGAAGAGAAGATGGAGGACCGGCTGTCATTAGATAAGAAAGGAGGGAGTTGAAAATCTTCAATTGGTTGAAGATCAAAACCTTAATTCGTACCGGGTAAGGTGTTCTAAACATGATCTTATAAGTCATTTCAAATTCGATAATGAATTGATGCCTTGATGTGAATTATAGATTAGGGTTCTTAGACTTGAATTGAAGTTCTATAACTCCAGATATTGTTAAAAATTTGAGAAGAGAACAGATAGTAACAGTTCAAAAATAAGACAGCAACAATTGGACAGTAACAGTCCGAATGTTTGTTGATGGGCAATTTTTTTTTAATCAAATGTAAAAATTGTATAGATCAAAAAATGTAAGACAAGCTTGCAGAACAAGGTGGAAGCCAGCAGTACAAATAGACATACATATCCAGTCAAGGGGAACAAATTCACTTGAATAAACCAATGCAAGACCAACTTGCTGAACAGAAAGTAAAGGGAACAGACTCCCTTGCACAACCAAAGGGAATAAGCGCCCTTGAACAAAAATCAAAGCCAAATGGAAAAAGACATACATTGAAAACCACACTAGCAGATAATAGCTGCTAGGAGACCTAAAAAACCAAATGTCCTATTGCTAATCCAGCAGACGAGCTTGGGAGCGAAGGAAGCAACAACAAGGGGACTGTAGTTGTAGGTAAAAGTTCCAACCAGCATGCAAAGACACTAGTGAAGGCAACCAGCAACCACAGCCTTAAATGAACCAGCACTAAATGTCCTAGAAAGAGAAGGACAGCTGCTGAGACAAGGAGCAAACCAGGCACTAGCAAAACAAACCGGCAGTCCTCAGGCAGAACAACTCAGTTGCCCAATCAGCAGACCAGTAGACACTGGCATAGGCAGTAACAACAATCCGGCAGCAACATAGGTGCATCAACGACAACATAGATATGCCATCAGCAAGGGGTCAGAACATGACCCAACAGCAGACCCAAACAGATCCCTAACCAAGCACATTCACATAACATTGCCAGCAGGCCAACCCTGCACCACTACATCAATAGCCCAAACATGAGGGGAGAGAGCCTCACGCAAGCTGTTGGGCTCCAAAAATCACAAGCTGCAGAAGACCTGTAACAATGACCTGTTCATGTATGGTATGATAATCCAGCAATCTAGTATAACAAGGACTATGCATCCAGGAACTGGAATGAAGCCAAGCATAGGGGAGAGACCCTCACCCTAACTGACCCCGTTACAGGTAGACAGTAGTATGGCCTACACATCTGCTCCAGCTTCTAGCAACTAGATAAAATCAAGCAATTGGGGAGAGAACCTTACCCTAACTGGTCCCCACTACAGGCAGATAACATCAGATAACATTGCCCATCAGCTCAGGGTGGAGCATATCAGCACCACCAAAGAACCGGTCCTCAGTAGACCAATGAAAGCAGGACAAATCCAACAGCCAGCATCCAAGAAAAGTTAGCAAGCCAGCCTCAAAGATAGGTGATCAAGCATTGGGGGTGAGAGCCTCACCCCAACCACCATCACCAGAAAGACAAAAGTGCTCCGCAGCATGGACTAGGTCGCAACAACAGCAGCCTAACAGAGCAGCGACATAGATCACTACTAGCCCAAGCATTTTGGGGAGAGAGACTCACCCAAATTGTTGGGATCCATGACAGCTACCCGCAGCTGAACAATTTGAAAAGCATACCAGCAAGCCAGCCAGATGGCCATCAATTTGCAGTCTAAATAGAGAAAATCGGTAAGTAGACCTCATCAGAGCAGTCAGTAGGAACAGGATGAGGAACATCCCAAACCTGCACCAGCGACTGGGAACCAACCCATAGATAGGAAGGTAACTAGCACACAATCACTAGAGTAGAGAGACAACTCCAGCAAACTAACCAAAGACACATGGCATGAAGCCTAGAGTGACAAGCCAGAGAAAGCAACCCTAGCAAATCATAATTCCAGCCAGCTTCAAGAGCGCAACATATCAAGCGGCATATAGCAGCAACAAGCTAACTAACTTGCAGAAGGAAAGCTAGCAGCAACTACAGCAAATACAAAAACCAGCCACAAGAGTCAGACCACACAAGACAGAGGCTTGATAAGAGCAGACAGGCAAGCTAGAACAAAACTTCATCAATAGAGAAGTTCAACAAAGCTACCTAATAGATGTAGTAACAACAAGAACAAACAATAGAATCAAACAAATTTCACCCAGCCATCCAGCAAAAGAGGCTACCTAAACAACATCCTAACACCAAAACAACCAAGAGAAAGAGTAGGGGATATATAGAACAGAAAACCCAATCGCAGAAAACTATATCAAGACAAGAAGAACTTGCAATCAAACCGGGCAGAGAAAGAACATTACAGAGGAGGTTGGGTAGGAGAAACCCTACCATGACCAGAAGCTCTGATGAGAAGTGGAAGAGCAATAACCCGAGCATCCAAATCTCCAAAGATCTTAGCATCAATAGTGTCGGCGGAGAAATCGACGCCATCAATGATGGTGGGAGAAGTTGGAAGATGAATAGAAGAGGAACCATAGACCCCATCAGAGTAAACAAAGGCCATATCCTGGATAAAGAAAGGTGGAGGGAAAGAATTCAAACCTCCATCTAATTCGTCTAAACAACGGGGACACCCATCAAAATGGCCAACTCCAAGACAATCAATGATACAGATCAACCCCAACTGGTGGGTCATGTAAGTCGTCGGGGGGAGGATCCGCAAATTGGCCAGCAAAATCCCCATCATCGGGATCTTCAAGCTAGACACCCGTTAGGGTTTCAGATAAGACCCATCGCACACTCACTGATTACTGGAACAGAGGCGCCGAGGTTGGACTGATCATGGGAGACATGAAGAAAGTCTCTCACGGAGCTCAGCAGTAGGATCGGGTGGAGAAACTTCAAGAGAAGGAGAGCATCTCTCTCTAAATTCTCTCACTAGCTACTAATAGAGAGCTTTTTCTTACTGAGAGCTTGTTGATGAGCAATTTTGATTGTTTTAGAGGCAGAACTGGGTTCTCCTTTCTTCAGAGAACTTGTAGCCTCATGTGTTAGCTTTCCAAAGAGACTAATCTCGCTTGAATCTGAGTTTGATAACTTCAGATATAGTTAAAAATCTGAGGAGAGGTCAGACAGTAACAGTTCGAAAACGAGACAATAACAGTCCAAATGTTTATTGATGAGCAATTTTGATTGTCTTAGAGGCAGAACCGAGTTCTCCTTTCTTCAAAGAACTTGTAGCCTCATGTTGCGATGTCGCGGTCGCACAAATTAATTACCCTAGCTTAAAACACATAAGATAGTATATAGCAAGTAAAGGGTCAATCCCACGAGGAAGTTTCAAGTCAGATTTTTATGTTGTACATTATGTAATTGGGGGGATTTGGTTTGTGATTATCTAAACTATGGCAGCAATTAAACTAGCAAACAAAATTAATTAAAATTGAAACTTATCAAGAAAACAAATCTTGGTCGCAAGCACACATCCACCTATAAAAATCAGAATGATTATGGAAACAAAACATCGATTTATATTCTGAATATTTATCTCTTCTTAACATTGGTTAGTTAACGGATCCGCCGTATAACTAACCCTAACCTTCAAACGATCACAGTGTCCGCACTAGTAATTTAATTTAATGGCAGCCTTAAGAATTAGATAAGTTGATTAATCAAGAAAACATAACTGTCCACAGTCTATATTTGATTTGATTGAATGTTCTCTCTAAGATTAATAACGTAGATCTGCCACAATTATTAAACTCAGTTGCTTCACAAGTTCTTATACTACAACTCTGGTTTTGATATCAAACTTATCAATAGATTGTCTACAATAATGACTTAGAGTCCGCTCTAGCAATTAAAATAAACAATCATAGGAAAAATAAATATAGAAGAACAAACATATTCATCATATAAACAGAAAAGAAAAGGTAAAATAAATCTCACAGTTCTTGAAATCTGAAGGTTTCCGTGTCCTTGCAACCAAGAAAAAGTATTTAGCCTTGCATGTTTGTTGAACAACTAATCAAAAAGATTGAAGAGAGCATGATTTTTGGGTTTGTAGAAGAGAGAATTTGTGTTTTTTTTTCTGCTGGCTGCCTGCCCCTTCTCTCTTTCTTTTTATATGCTAAGAAACCCTAGTCTCTATTTTACAAAATAGTCCTTCCTTAAGTTGACAGTTTACATTTAAGTACTTCAATAACTATTTTCCCTAAAAAGAAGAAATAGCCTTGCATGAAATCTTCAAACTCTGACTTAGAGGAGCTAAATTGCTGATATAAAACTTAGATGTCGGTTTAGATGCTTCGAAATGTAATTTGGACTTGTTTTTTCACGAAACCTGTTTGCTGATAGAATTTAGTTGTCATCTTTGAAAAATCATATCTCCCTCATATGACATCATTTTTGGCTGAAATTTGGAGCGTTGATAGGTCTTTGAGTTAGAAATCCAACAAAATTGAGTTGCATCAATTGGACTTCTGTAGCTCTAGATATTAAATTTTGAATGACCGAAGGTCAACATTGGCAGAATACAAGATTGGACTTTGCAGGATGTGATTTCTATGATCTTTCTCTTTTTACTTTTCTTGCATTAGAAAGGTATGGATGTTAGATTTTTAATGCCACTAGAATCACTTCATTTCGATCTCTAGAACTCACGCTCTGCATAAAACATCGACTGAACGTCAAATCTGCCAATTACCTCCAATTTACTCCTTTTTGCATCTTTCATCCAAAAGTGCCTTCAAAACATAAAACAAAGAATATCAAGGTATTTTATATATAAAACATGGACAAAACATTAGGTAGATATGTGTGAAACGATTGAATAATATGGTTACATCAAATACCCCCACACTTAGCTCTTGCTCATCCTCGAGAAAGGATAAATAAAATCAAATTGACAATAACTGTGATCCATCTCTTAATCCCCCATCAATGTCCAAGAATATATGCATTATAAACCAGAATACAATCAAGAAGGATAAAGAGTATAAATTTTCATGAATTCATTTACATGCAAACTTCAAAGCTTAATTAATCATCAGGATTTAAATGAAATCTATGTCATGTCAAAGTGATAGGTCCTCTCATTGATATACACTCCAACACTCACGTGTTTAGGGTTTATATGTTTAAATCTCTCAAATTCAATCAATGAATATGTTCTACTATAAGCTTTGCCCATCTTTTCATCAAGCATCACTTCTTTTTTCTTTTCACATAATTTTCAACCATAATTCCATGAGATATCACAAGTATATGCTCTACTAATCCTTGGGCAGGGAAAAGGAAAACATATAAAAAGTTAAGGCTTATACATGGATAAAGCAAAGAAAAGATAAACAAGCTCAAAGGAGTTGAGTAAGGATAATTTGCTTTAGGTTGGCTTTTTGGCTCAAGTGGTTAAAATTCCTAATGCCTTTATCATCTTCATGTATATATGTAATGCGAATGTAATCTCAACAAGATATGAAGCAAGTTCTAGAGATACATATTATTGAAAGAATGCACAATCAAAGAATATAATGTTGAAGGCTCAAAAGCTTGCATTGATTTAACACTATAAAGTCAACATGGTATATTCTCAAAGTCAATCCCTAAACCAATTAAACATTAAAACTTGCATGCACACTCATTCATTTGATTTATATCTTCATCTATCTCAACTAATTTTCATACATAATATTCATATTCTCAAAAACCAATTTTTGAAAAATAACAAAGAAAACAAAATTAAAAAACCAACATTCTTCCAATACCCCCACATTTAAAACACAACATTGTCCTCAATGTTGAAATAAAAGAAAAGGAACATAGGAGAATGACAAAAATAAAGTAAAATGTGAAAAATAAAAGATACGGGAAAAAGAAAGCAAATCGGTTTTTTTTTTGTGTTGGGTTGCCTCTCAGTAAGCGCTTTTGTTTTATGTCATTGGCTAGACATGTTGCATCCTCATTCTTCATAGATTGGTTCAGCTAACTCCGCAGAAGCGGTGAGTTCTGTCATCCAACCTTCATAGAAAGGTTTCGAGCGATGCCCATTGACCTTGAGTACTTTGTTGGTTTTTAAACTTGTAATTTCAACTGCACTATAACGAAAAACATTAGAAACAACAAAGGGTCCAATCCAACGAGAGCACAACTTTCCAGGAAAAAGTTTCAAATGCGAATGATAAAGGACTTTGTCTCCAACATTAAACTCTTTTCTTGTAACCATTTGGTCATGGAGACTCTTAGTCTTTTCTTTGTAAATCTTTGCATTCTCATAAGCATAATTTTGTATTTCTTCCAATGTAATTCCAATCTTTTTGGGCACCTAAAGGATAAACGCCACCTATTCACTGTCCATGATGGGGTAAATGACTCCTGCATCATGGAGGACAGTTTGCAAAACTTGCAAATCCAATGTTGATTCATGCATGTTTTGGGGAACACATATATTCCTTCCCATCTCTTCTATCTTGATAAAATCATAGCCATAGCTCAAAGCTACGCTTAATCTATCCTCACTATCAAAATCACAAACTTGCTGCACACACTTATCAACTTGGTAAAATCATAGCCATAGCTCAAAGCTACGCTTAATCCATCCTCACTATCAAAATCACAAACTTGCTGCACACACTTATCAACTTAGTCATAACATGTAATAGAATAAACATTGCTATAAGGATATGTCATTACATCATGAAAATTAAATTAAATTTTTTCATCTCCTACCTCCATAGACAAAGTATCCTTACCATAATCAATTTTTGTATTGGCAGTTTTCAAGAATGGTCTCCTAAACTTAAAATTTCAGCTTGATCCAATGGTCAGATTGAGGATTATGACTATTGCCGTAAAACTAGATAGGTGCACTTTTTACGTAAAAATCCGAATTTGATCTTGCCTGGATCGTATCAAAACTTGAATAGATGAATTTAATTCTGTAGTTTGTATAACCATTTCCATATATGCATGTTTATATCTTTATCCATCCATAATGATGATTGTTGTACAATGTATATCATAAACATTTTGGTTGATATGAAAGATGATGTTTGTGGGATTGAGACCTAGGATAATTGGGTTGAATTGAGTTAGGAGATGCAGTATATTAGAAGTGTAAATAGGTCGTATGTCGATAACTTAGGACCTCCCGGTATAGGGGAGACTCCGTTGAAATTTTGGTAGACTTTAATACAAACATCATGAATAGATATAGAAAAAAAATTAATCACTCTGTTTATCAGTTAACATGAGATCGTTGCTTTATCTCGGATATGGGGATGTTACACAAGAGTAGTCCATGTGCTCTAAAGATTTCATCGTCAGTTGTAGAATTGTGTTTCGAGGATGATTTTTCGATCAATAAAGACTCAGTTTTCATCACGGTTTATGAGTCAGCAGTAGGTTATGTGCGCTGAAGATTTGAGCGTCAGCTGTAGAACTAGGTTTCATGGATGATTTTTGGGTCCGACATGCTCTAAAGATTTCAGCGTCAGCTACAGAACTGGGCTTCATGGATGATTTCTAGGTCAGCAGGGACTCATTTTTCATCAACGGTTTTTGAGTCAACAGTCGTCTATGTGTGCTGTATATTTCAGCCTCATCCGTAGAACTGGGTTTCGTGGATGATTAATGGGTCTACAGGGACTCAATTTTCTTCAACAGTTTCTGCGTGAGAGAAAGTCTTTGAGCGCTGATGATTTAAGCGTCAGCCGTAGAAATGGGTTCTGGTGATGATCTCTAGGTCAACAGCAACGCAGTTTTCATCAACGATTTCTGAGTCAGAAGTAGTGTATGTGCGCTGAAGATTTTAGCATCAGCCGTTGACCTGGGTTTCGAGGATGATTTCTTGGCTTCTTGGATGATTTCTAGGTTTGGAGGGACTCAGTTTTCGTCAACAGCTTTTGAGTCGGTAGTGGTGTATGTGCGTTAAATATTTCAGCATCAACCATAGAACTGAGTTTCGTGGTTGATTTTTGGTTCTGTAGGGACTCAGTTTTCGTCAACGGTTTCTGAGTCATTGACACAATCAAAAAGTTGATGTCTTCTCCCAAGTGTAGGAGTGTCGAAGTAATAACTAACCCGGCAAGAACGGGGTCGAACCATAGGGAGGTTAACTATATAAACTACAAATAAATAAATAGATAAAAACAGAAAAGGAGTTGAAGAGGGTTTGAGATGTGATATTGATGTAAGGATTTAAACAAATATAAAACAATTGTCAAGGTTAGAGGATCCACTAATGATATTTCAAACAAGTATAATATAAACTCTTTTTATTATTCAACTAGAAACCACATACAAAGAAGGTTCCAATCGGATTATAATTTATTAATATGATTATATTAATTATCTTATTTGAGTAATGCCAATACTTGTAAATGTTGTCGGGTATTCATGGTGATAACTTATGTTAACAACAGATCAAGTTCCTTTCATAGCACAAGTGTCGATTAACAACAGATCAAGTTCCTTTCATAGCACAAGTGTCGATTATACCATACAATTGGGCTGTGAAAGTGCCAAGTATTTGTTGTATCAAGTGTTATACAACATAAATATATATTAACCATTTAACAAGTAAAGTATTAAAAGTGAACAAGATAACAAATACAAAACATGTTAGTATCAAATATAAGTCCATGTTGAGTTTATACTATACTTATTCTTACACCATTAGTGTAACCTTTTCACCTTGACATAATAAACTTAGTTGAACATTATGAATAAGAGAAACATAGATAAACAAGATAAGAACATAATTATATAAGTATAGTAAAGGAAATGAAAAGCATAAACAAGAGATTAAGAAAAATATAACATGGAATAAAACTTGAACATTACAAAATACAATGAAAGAGAACAAAAGCAAGATGTTGATCTGAAAACCAAGATGTCTAAATGCATGACAAATGCTTCCTTTTATAGGCCAAAATTCAGAACTATTGATTTGATGACTAATTTTTTAGTGGGTGGCCACCTCTTGATTTGACAACAATCCTTATCTTCTTGTCTGTAAAAAACGTAATTGCTAACATCAGAATTTGAATAGATAGTCTTCATGAAAGTTCCGGGAAATTGTCTCAGCTTTCAAAAAATGAAGAATGAGGTCATTTAGACTTCTAAAACTCGAGATATGGGCTGAACACTGAACAGTGTCTGGGTTGCAAGACAAATTCTGACTTCTTTGTTGTTGCTATAATTTGAACTTGAAAACAGTCCTTTTGAATCTTGGACTCTTCATGAAAGTTTTAGGCCTATGTCTTGGCTTTCAATCCATATAAACCAGATCTAAATCCAAGTTCTACAACTCCAATTATGATCCAATAACTGAATTGTATTCCAATTTGAATTCAACCAGCATCTCTTTTCTAAGCTTAGCCCTCTGTCTTCTCAATTTCAGTAGTTAAACTCATCAATCAATCCTTTGATTTATGTGATAGACCTCCTTTGATTTATGTGATAGACCTGTATTTAAAATGAATATTTACCATAAATTAAAGGTATCTTATATTATCAGACTTGTTATTATAAAACATGCTCTAATTAAGGAGTTATTGATACTTCAAGTGCAAAATGATGATATAAAACCTTGATAAAAAATACACTTTTAAGTACTAATCACACCCCCAACCAGCTTATTACTAGTCCATAGTAATCAAAGAGTTAAAATAGAAAAATAATTTGCAAGTTTCACAAAGCAAGGCATTCATCATTCATCTTCCATTAATTAATCCAAATAAACAAACTCTTATTAAATTTATATATCTGCTTCATACTATTGAAACAAGATATTAATAAACCTTCTTTTCATGTGCTCAATGTATGAAAACATAGATGATGGGGCTTCTATTGGAAGAAAATAATATTTTGTTCAACTGTTTTTCTAAGGCTAATTCATTTGGGTTGGGATTATTATTATCTTCTTTTTTATTAGTTTTTGATTCAACTATATTATTCAATAGTTTCACCCACATTTAACTAGTGTTTTGCCTATGATTTATATATAAAATGCCTTGATATTCTTTGTTTTATGTTTTGAAGGCACTTTTGCATGAAAGATGCAAAAAGTAGTAAAATGGAGATAATTGACAGATTTGACCTTCAGTCGATGTTTTGTGCAGAGCGTGAGCTCTAGAGGTGGAAATAAAGTGACTCCAGTGGAATTAAAAAGCTAACATCCATACCTTTCTGAACATTTAAGGCAAGAAAATAAAATAAGGAAGAGCATGGAAATTGTAGCCTTCAAAGTCAAATCTTGCAATCTGCCAGTGTTGACCTTCAGCCATTCCAACTTGAATATCTGGAGCTACAGAAGTCCAATTGATGCAAACTCAATTTTGTTGGATTCATGACTCAAAGTTCTATAAAAAGCTCCAAATTGCAGCCAAAACCGATGTCATATAAGGGAGATATGAGTTTTCAAAGATGACATCTGAATTCTACCAACAAACAGGTTTCGTGAAGAAACGAGTCCCGATGACGTTCCGAAGCATCTAAACTGATATCCAAGTTTTTATTTCAGCAATTTAGCTCCTCTAAGTCAAAGCTTGAAAATTTCATGCAAGGCTATTTCTCCTTTTTTAGGAAAATAGTTATTGAAATACTTAAATGTAAACAGTCTACTTAATGGAGGACTATTTTGTAAAATAGAGACTTTGGGTTTCCTAAGATATAAAAAGAATGAGAGAAGAGAAGGGGGGCAGCCAGCCAAGAAGAGAAAAACGCTCTTTTCCTCTAAGAAACCCTAAATCATGCATTCTTCCTTTTTTTTGATTAGTTGTTCAACAAACATGCAAGGCTAAACACTTTTTCTTGGTTGCAAGGACACGGAAACCTTCAGATTTCAAGAACTGTGAGATTTGTTTTACCTTTTCTTTTCAGTTTATATGATGAATATGTTTGTTCTCCTATGCTTATTTTTCTCATGATTGTTTATTTTAATTGCTAGAGCGGACTCTAAGTTATTATTGTATACAATCTATTGCTAAGTTTGATATCAAAACCGGAGTTGTGGTATATAAACTTGTGAAGCAACTAAGTTTAATAATTATGGCGGATCTACGTTATTAATCTTAGGGAGAACATTCAATCAAATCAAACATAGACTGCAGACAGTTATGTTTTCTTGATTAATCAACTTATCTAGTTCTTAAGGCTGCCATTAAATTAAATTACTAGTGCGGACACTGTGGTTGTTTGATGGTTAGGGTTAGTTATACGGCGGATTCGTTAACTAACCAATGTTAAGAAGAGATAAGTATTCAGAATATAAATTGATGTTTCGTTTCCATGATCAGTTCTGATTTCTGTAGGTAGATGTGTACTTGTGACCAAAGTTTGTTCTCTTGATAATTTTCTGATTTTATTAAATTTCGTTTGATAGTTTTCTGTTTTCTTTTGCTTTAACCTAGATAACATCCAAACCCCCCCAAATTGCATATCATCTAGCATAAAAATCTGACTTGAACTTCCTCGTGGGATCGACCCCTTGCTTGTTCTATACTATCTTGTGTGTTGTGTTTAAAGCTAGGGTAATTAATTTGTGCGACCACAACATTGCAACAGTTTTCTCTTTAAAAAAAACACAATGCATCCTTAACCCATATAGCGAGCTTTCGGCTAATGACTCCCAGACCAGTTGTTCTTGGGGCATTGGGTGTTGAGACACTCCTTCAAGCTTAGTAACACGGGTTGCTGATACTAATATGTAGATAGTGCAATGTTTGATTTCCTTAAAATTTCTCCTCAACCCATGTAACAAGCACTGGGCCAATAGCTCCCAAGTAAGTTGACTTTAGGGTACGAGGTGTTAAAACACCCCTTTGGGTTAATTACTTAAATCAAGGAGGCTACGAAACCAAACTTATCTACTTTTTTATTTATTCAATTTGTTTTTATTATCATCAATATTATCATTTTTGTTTTGCAAATTATATACTATCCATTTCCCTTAGTTGTTACCTTTAACCAAAAAAATAATAATGTAATAATCCAATATGCAACCCACAATCATATGTTAAAGTGTGTGTGTGTGAAAATGAAGGTTTAAAAATGCTTGTTAAATGAGTACATGAGAAGAATCAGGTGATAACAATGTGAGAGTTTGTATACCTGAATATTTCAAGAAGTATTATGATAGACCATGATAAGAATATTTACTAAGATGCGTCTCAAGAGTCAATAAAATTTCTCCTTACTCTGCCATCCTAATAACAATTTTGTCAAATGATTTTAATAATAGCAAAAACCAGTTAGTAAGTTAGTTTTTTTTTAATGTCAACTACTACTCCCAAACCAAAACGAGACATTGTTCTCAATGTTCTAAGGTAAAAAGATAGAGTATAGAAGACATCACCTGAAAAAACAAACACTGACAAACTTGAAACACACTTAAACAAATATAAGAAATAACAAACAAAATAATATGTGACACGACAAAAAGATTGATGTCTTCTCTCAAGTGCAGGAATGTCGAAGTAATAAATAACCCTGTAAGACCGGGGTCGAACCACAGGGAGGTTAATTGTATAAATTATAAGCAACAATAGTAACAACAATAACAACAACAACAACAACAACAACAACAACAATAATAATACTAGTGGTGGTAGTAGTAGTAGTAGTAGTAGTAGTAGTAGTAATAATAATAATAATAATAATAATAATACCAATAATACTATTAATAATGATAATAATAAAGATTAAGAAGAAGAAGAAGTTGATGAGAACTTGAGATGGAAGATTAACGTAAGGATTAAACAATGATAACAACAAATGTCAAGGTTAGAGGATCCACTAATGGTATTTCAAATAAGTATAGTATAAACTCTTATTATTCAATTGGAAACTACACACAAAGGAGGTTACAATCAGATTATAAATTGTTAACATGATTACATTTTGTTAACAACAAATCAAGTTGCTTTCACAACTCAGGTGTTGGTTATACCATACAATATGGGCTATGAAAGTGTCAAGTATTTGTTGTACCAAGTGTTATACAACATAAATCTAGATTAGCCATTTAACAAGCAAAGTATTAAAAGTGAACAAGATAGCAAATATAAAGCATGTTAGTATCCTACATTAAGGTCCATGTTAAGTTTATATTATACTTATTCTTACACCATTAGTGTACCCTTTTCACCTTGACATAATTAACTTAACTAAACATAATGAAAGAAAGAAACATAGATAAACAAGATAAGAACATAAATGAGAAAGAAGTTAACTAAGTAAAGAAAAGAAAATGAAAGGCATAAACAAGAGATTAATATAAACAAAACTTAAGTATTACAAAAGAGAGAGCAAGAGCATGATCTTGATCTGAACACCAAGATGCCTAAATACATGGCAAATGCCTCCTTTTATAGGCCAAAATTCGGAACTATTGATTTGTTGACTAATTGATGAATGGGTGGCCACATCTTGACTTGGTGACAATTCTTATCTTCTTGTCTGCCAAAAACGTCATTGATAATGTCATAATTTGAACAGACTTCAATCATGAAAGTTCTAGGGAATTGTCTCATCTTTCCAGGGTAAACATTTGAGATCATTTGGACTTCAAGAACTGGAGATATGGGCTGAACACTGAACAGTGTCTGGGCTGCAAGACAGATTCAGACTTCTTCGTTGTTGCTACAATTTGGACTTGAAAACGACCTTATTAAATCTTAGGCTCCCATGAAAGTTGTAGGCCTATGTCTTACCTTTCCATCCATATAAAGTAGACCTAAATCCAAGATCTAAAACTCTAGATATGACCAGATTACCGAACAATATTCTAGTTTGGACTGCACCAACATCTCTTTTCTAAGTTTGGCCATCTCTTTGTCCTTTCAATTTCATTACTTCAACTCATCAATCAATTCTTTTATTTATGTGATAGGCCTGCATTTAAGATGAACACTTACCATAAATTAAAGGTATCTTATATTATTAGATATGTTATTATAAAACATGCTTTAGTTAAGGAGTTATTGTCCTTCAAGTGCAAAATGATGATATAAAACCTTGATAAAAATGCACTTTTAAGTACTAATCAATATGCTATTAATAAAACCATTAACATTTAACAAATCTATAGGTTTATGGTGAATGTGTAGTTGAGCCCAAGAGGAAATATGAAAGATCTCTTCCAATGTGCCCAAACCACCTGGTAAGGCAATGAAGGCGTCAGCATGGTTAAACATTGTATTCATTTGATAAAAAATTATGGAGACCTGTAGTTCCTCTCCAATTGTTTTTCCAATGATGTCCCCTTTTGCTAAAGCTTTGGGGACGACCCCCAAAACTTGACTGCCTCCTAACAATGCAGCTACTGACACACTGCCCATTAACCCAAGGTTGCCTCACTTATATATTAAATGAATCTTTCTCTAAGCTAATACCTGACCAAGATGATTTGCTGATTCTAAAAACTCATTTTCTTTCCAAGGACTAGATCCGTCGAAAACATAAATATTTCTAATTTGATGACTTAAGGAACCTGTCATTTCTACACACTTCTATATCGGTTGAATGTATGTGTTGAGTAGAAAGGAAGAGAAGATTTTATAGATGAGAAATTGAAAATGCAATCATACCACCTATATGTAGGCCAGGTGGAATCTCTCTCTCTCTCTCTCTCTCTCTCTCTCTCTTTTTGAAAACATGTGTATGTACAAGTAGTTGTGATTGTGGCTCACATCTTCTCTTGGTTTTACGTCCAAGAACGGCTTAAACGCCCTCTATGGGTTGGGGATAAGCTTCCCAGCCAGTTTTCTTAAAAACTGGCAAACAAGGTCTTTTTTAGTCAGATTCCCAAGACTAAGTCGATCATGTTCTTTATGAAAATGGGGCCATAAATCATGAATTTCATGATGTACATCTCCACTAGGATGCGTCTCAAGAGTTAATAGAAGATTATCTAAAGACCCCTTACTAAGGCCATCTTTAATGAATTGTATTTTTATCTTCACGGTTTATAGATATCATTCCTAAAGAACGACATTGTGCATTAGAAGTCCATCTGCACATCGGTGACAGACTTTCAGTTGTTTTGCACAACGTTTCTTTGCAAAAGTGCTTTTACTTGTTCCAGACATGTATGAAATAAAAGAATTGGAAGACTCACCTAATAATTGGACCTTTGCTTCAATTAGCCATCGAATATCTTCAGGAATTCCATGGTTCATTAACAACTTCAATCTTTCACACTTAGCACGGTAAATTTTTGCAATCGCATTTTGAGGCAAAACGGGAAAATACTTTTTTAATTTTTCAAGAGTGGTGTCCATTTTTTTAGACAAGAAATGGAAAAGAGATGCAAAGAAAAGAGAAGGAACAAGGAATTGAACAAATATATACACAAATATCAGTTATCAACGGTTTTCATCAATGGTTTCTCAGACAACAGTAGTTTATGTGCACAGAAGATGTCAGCGTTAGCCATAGAATTGGGTTCTTGGATGATTTTTGGGTCCCTAGAGACCTAGTTTTTTGGCTGATACCTAATTCCACCAAAAAATCTGTTTTGAACAGTACTGTGCCGTAAGTGAACAGTGTCGCCGCAAGCAAAAATTCTGTTTCTCTTTTTTTTTCAAAATAAATAAATAAATAATAATCACAGCAAATAAAAATAACAGTACAAGCACAAGAATCAACTAAAATTACCTCCCCGGCAGTAGCGCCAAAATTTATTGCAATGTTGCGGTCGCACAAATTAATTACCCTAGCTTAAAACACAACACACAAGATAGTATAGAGCAAGCAAGGGGTCGATCCCACAAGGAAGATTTAGTTTAGATTTTTATGCTATATGTTATGCAATTAGGGGGTTTTGATTTGTGATGATCTAAACTAAGGAAGAAATTAAACTAGCAAACAAAATCAATTGAAACCAAAATTTATCAAGAAAACAAACCTTGGTCGCAAGCACACATCCACCAACAGAAATTAGAACCGATCCTTGAAACAAAACTTCAATTTATATTCTGAATTTTTATCTTTTCTTAACGTTGGTTAATTAATGGATTCGCCATATAACTAACCCTAACCAACAAACAATCACAATGTCCGCATTAATGATTTAGTTCAATGGCAGCCCTAAGAACTAGATAAATTGATTGATCTCTTGATAACCAAGCTGTCTGCAGCTTGTGTTCCTTTGTTTGAGTGTTTTCCCTAAGTTTAATAACGTAGTTCCGCCACAATTATCAAGCTTAGTTGCTTCACAAGTTCATATATCATAACTTCGGTTTTGATATCAAATTTAGCAATAGATTGTTCACAATAATAACTTAGAGTCCGCTCTAGCAATTATCAACAAAAATCATAGAAAATATACATAGGAAAACAATTATACTCATTCATAATATAAACTGAAAATAAAAGGAAGAATAAATCTCACAGTTCTTGAAATTCGAAGGTTTGTTGTGTCCTTGCAACCAAGAAAACGAGCTTAGTCTTGCATATCCATAGAATAACTACTCTTAAAGATAGAAGAAAGCATTATTTCTGGTTTGTAGGGAGGAGAGTTTGTGTTTCTTCACTTCTGGCTGCTGCCCCCTTTCTGCCCTTTTTCCCTTCTCTTTTTCATTTTATATGCTATGAAACCCCAGTCCTTATTTTACAAAATAGTCCTCCCTTATGTTGACAGTTTACATTTAAATACTTCAATAACTATTTTCCTAAAAAGAAAAAATAGCCTTGGAAAAACTTGCTGAAATAAAAACTTGAATGCCGGTTTAGATGCTTCGGGATGTAATTTGGACTTGTTTCTTCACGAAACCTGTTTGTTAGTATAATTCAGTTGCCATCGCGGAAAAATCATATCTCCCTCATATGACATCGTTTTTGGGTGAAATTCAGAGCGTTGATAGATCTTTAAGTCAGGAATCCAAAAAAATTGAGTTTACATCAATTGGACTTATGCAGCTCCAGATATTGAATTTTTAATGGCCAAAGGTCAACATTGGCAGAATGCAAGATTTGACTTCGCAGGATGTGATTTCCATGATCTTTCTCTTTTTATTTTTCTTGAATTAAATTTACAGAAAGGTATGTATGTTAGCTTTTTAGTGCCACTAGAATCACTTCATTTTGACCTCTAGAGCTCACGCTCTGCACAAAACATCGACTGAACGTCAAATCTGCCAGTTAGCTTGATTTTACTCCTTTTTGCATCTTTCATATAAAAGTGCTTTCAAAACATAAAAGAAAGAATATCAAGGCATTATATATATATATATATATATATATATATATATATATATATATATATATATATATAACATAGGCTAAACACTAGTTAAATGTGGGTGAAACTATCGAATAATATGGTTGCATCAGTTGGCAGCGACGCATTTTTCGTTAACTGTTTCTGCGTCAGTAGTAGTCTATATGCCCTGAAGATTTCAGCATCAAGCGTAGAACTGGGTTTCGAGGATTATTTTTGGGACAGCAGGGACTTAGTTTTCGTCAATGGTTTCTCAGTCAACATTAGTCTATGTGCGTAGAAAATGTCAGCGTCAGCCGTAGAATTGGGCTTCTTGGATGATTTTTGCGTCCTACGAACCCAGTTTTTGTAAATGATTTTCAAAGCAGCAGTACTCTATATGCTCCTAAGATTTCAAGGTCAGCTGTAGAACTAGGTTTCCGTGATGATTTCTGGGTCGGCAGCTATGCATTTTTTGTTAACGGTTTCTGCTCTTCAATAGTCTATGCGCCTTGAAGATTTCAGCGTCAGGTGTAGAACTGGGTTTTGAGAATTATTTTGGGTCCCTAGAGACCTAGTTTTTATCAACGTTTTCCGAGCCAGCAGTAGTCTATGTGCTCTGAAGATTTCAGCGTCAGCCAGAGAACTAGGCTTCTTGGGTAATTTTTTGGTCTGTAGGGACTCAGTTTTTTTCAATGGTTTTTGAGTCGGTAGTACTCTATGT
>Ga0325410_1003030_pt1 | contig 18862 bp, 7 predicted proteins | sample PopdelMetagenome_16_FD_206182 | JGI IMG/M metagenome (GOLD analysis project Ga0325410, IMG submission 206182) | Populus deltoides microbial communities from Bellville, Georgia, United States - Xylem-PdIQD-R3 | ecosystem: Host-associated > Plants > Phyllosphere > Stem > Wood/Secondary xylem... | reverse complement strand
CAATAGTTCTCTTCAAATAGAATGATGAATGTCTGAAGTCGGTAAGAAATTCTAGCAATGATTGTCATTCCAGTGCAAGATATCTAGTAGCCATTGCCAGGGTACTTTATTAGTATTAAAACCTGTTTCAACTTGGTTATTCACACTTACATGGATTGGATTTTGTGAGGTTCAAGAGTGAAACAGCTATATTCCCTGATAATTGACTTGAACTTAGATTCCTGCTCACAGTTAATTATAAATGAGTGAGACATTGAGATACTGAATGCCATATCTAAGTGGATATTCTTCAAAAATAACTTCCAGAAAATATTCTAACAATCATATAGAATTTAAGAGGGAACTCACAGAGAGATGATCCTTGGAGGATTGTCATTGTTGCTCTGCAAACCAGTCCACGTAGTAAGTGGCAAACATGGATCTCCTTGCCAGTCAACTCTATCTATTATGTATGCTTCCTTGATGGCCATGATTGCATCAACTATGATAATTTAGGTTAAAAAGGGTGAGAAATGCATAGCTTTAGATTTATAAGAGAGAATCGCTATATACTGGGTAATGGCCTCTATATCAAAAAAAATATCGAGCCTGCATTTTTGTGACAAGAGAATAATTTTTTTATGATAATTTTTTTTTTAAAAAAACTATCTCAGTTAGCCATTAGGCTTTACCGTTTGTATGGTGGCTATCAAACAATTATCATTTGTATGATTTTATAAGATTCCAATTGAATTTTCAGATTATAGGCCAATTGGTTTGATACATAGTCTTTATAAAGTTCTTGCAAAGATTCTTTCCAATAGACTCAAACATGTTACCCAGGATCTTATTAGTGAGAATCAAACTGCCTTTATCATTGAACGTTAGATTGTTGATGGTTTTATGATAGCCAATAAAATGGTTCATGATTTGCCAAGCTCGAGGGGGCAAGGTATGATCTTCAAAGTGGATTTCCATAAAGCTTTTGATTCTGTATCCTAGAATTATCTTGATGAGATTATGGGATATATGGGTTTGGGGGCTAAATGGAGAAGTTTAATATATGCATGTCTCTTTACTTCTCAATTATCAGTTCTTATTAACGGGTCTCCTACTAGAGAGTTCAAGGTCACACGAGGAATTCATCAAGGTGATTTGTTATCTCCATTCTTGTTTCACTGTGCATCAGAGGTTGGTTTTATTCAAAAGGGCTACAATTGAGATGACACCTTGGTGTTCTTATCGGCCAGTCTGCAATCTTTATTCACGGTAAAGTGAACCCTCTAATGGTATGAATTATGTTTCGGTCTGAAAATTAATTTCCATAAGATTCAGTTGTTGGAATTAATCTTTATTCACATATTATACTATTACATAGATCTAAATGGAAACTCGCTCTTGAAAACGAGATAACAGGTGATCTAACTGGAAACTCTCTCTTGAAAACTAGATAATGTTATCAGACCTACGATAACATGTGATTTGAGCAGTTAGGTGTGGGTCTATTAAAACTATATAAGGATTTGCCTCAAATATATTATGTGGATGGCCTAAAAGATATATTTATAGACCAATAGGACAGGTCTATACTCAAGAATAAATATGGTAGCGTCCCAAGAATAAATATGGTAGCGTTAGACCAGAATAACAGTTCAAAATGGTTATAACTTTTAATCCAACCATTGGATCGCTGTCAAATTTTTACAGGAGATTCTAGAGGTTGTTTTCCTTTGAAGTTGTTTCCATGTTGCTTTGTGGACTGTTAGATCTTTAGATTTTACAAATCTCGCCCCACGACTCTGGTTTTACTAGTTTTTATTATTTTTCTTATTATTTTTGGATTTCATGCTATTTTTGAATTTTATATTTCTTTTCTTTGTAATTTCAGATTTTTATTTTTATTTCCTAGATAAGATAATGTTTCTGGCATAGTTAAAGCTTGTAAACCTTCTAAAAATACAAACTTTATTATTATTATTTTTAGAGAATAAATTAGTGAATTTGATATTCATATTTATAATCCCTTTCACCCATAAATAAATTTTGTGTTTTTTATTTAGTTGTTATCTTTAGTTTCTGTGTGTACGTATCACTAAGTTCAGAAAAAACTACAGATTATAACTTTTATTAAACATATTTTTTCAAATTATTATCGCTAAAACAACTACAACACTAAATCACAGTGGAGGAAACCATAGTTTTAAAACCCGACCCGGTCGAGTGATCGGGTCACAGGTCAGATGGGTTGACCCGGGTTAACCCGGGTCAACCCAAAAAAAAATTGAAACAAATTATCTCAACATTAATTGGATTATAATTTCATCCTTTCCAATAATTTCTATATATTAAAAATGAAGATAAACACTATATAATTGGAAAAATTGCAGTGAACAATATGGCATATCTTGAACCTATACCATATTTATTCACTAATTAAACATTTAGTTACGTGGATTAATAATTAATATGACTAGTCTGCATTGAAGAAATCAGTGGGGGATTCATATTAAGACTACCATTGTTTTTTGGCTTGGCATGGCATGGTGCCGTGTTCTTTTGAAAATCCTTTTTTAAAACTTTAGTTAGAGGTAAGTGTGGCAGAGTTTGGTCAGAAATGAGATTAAAGATCCCTGTGACCTCATCACTGAGTCTGCTACTGTTCTTCACTTCTTTGTACTGATACACAAAGCGCTCAAAAACACCAACCCAGAGGGAATCATTCAATCAAGGCTCCAGCCTTCAACTTGACTCCTCCCGCTCCTCCCTCCTCCCTCTTCCCCCCTCCCTCCCTCTCTAACCTCTTCTTAAGTCTTTGTATGTCTCTCTCTCGCATTCGGTTCTTTTAACTTGTTTATAAGTTAGAACCGTCGGCTGTAGTTCAAAAGTGGTGAGACTCTCTCTGATGCTTTGAGAGATTAGCCAACACATCATCACACCTTTCGAAAGTGACTTCCACTTTTTTCAATGTTCTGTCTCTCTCGCTTCACTCAAACGAAAACACCATCTTTCCCTCAATACTCCCATCTTCCAGCCTAATCAAAAAAAAGTGGACCGGGTGGACCAGGTCCCGAGTCGACCGGGTTTCGCCGGGCCAATTCCCGAGCGGGTTTTTGCCTTCACCCGGACCGGTCCCAGGCCCGGGTCGGCCAGGTCTCGGGTCGACCCGCTAGGCCGGTCCGGGTTTTAAAACACTGGTCTCAAGCACAACAAAAAGCGGAGTATGAAGCGGCTCATGAATAGCAAAAAGCGGCTTATGCCTAGCTTTACGAAATGATTATGAAATTGTCAAATAGCAGAACATGTGCGCCTAATCCTTTTTGGTCGTATAACCACCAGCCTCCACCAGGATCTCCTCCTCCTCCTCCTCAAGCTCCATCATCTTTATATTAATTTGTAATCAACATTATTTACCTTTAAAACTTCATTTATTATTTTTCTTGAAACATATTCAGTTTGTAATGAATATTATTTAACTTTGTTTTTTTTTTATGTTTAATATAAATTTTATTTGCATAATTGGTTTGTATTACAATTAATTTAAATAGTTTTTATATTATATATCCTAAATAATTTTTTAAAAACAAATTAAGAAAAAAACTATTACCAAGGATTTTACCGACGGATGAATTCGGTCGGTATTTTAAACACTCACCGACAGACTTACCAACGGACTTAATCCGTTGGCATTTAACAGTAGCTTCCACAATCACCGACGAATTTACCGATGGACATATTCTGTCGATATTTCATACACTCACCGACAGATTTACCGATGGAAACTATCCGTCGGTAAATCACAATATACCGACGGACTAAAAATCCGTCGGTATATTTCAAGCAGGAATCTTTTTTTTTGGCGCGCAAATTTCATCTGTAAAACCATCGGCAAATGGTTTTTTTGTTTTTCCAACCGATATAGCGACGGAATGGGGAATCACCGACGAAGGGAAAGCCGACGGACGTAATCCGTCGGTGATGACGTCGGTAAAAAAATACCGACGAACTTCTAATCACACACCGACGGAATTTTGCTGTCGGTAAAACTGTGAAATCTTGTAGTGGGAGATAGAAGACATTTAAATCTCTTACACCTTAGGATGAATCACCAAGATATCTAGAGAACGAGTGTTACGTATGGAGTTTCCTTCAAGATTCTGAATTTGGATATAGTTAGTATCTTTTGAGCTAAACGCTATGCATGACATGGCTTTTGAGATAGGAGAGCTATTGATTACTACTGAATCAAAGGTTAATCAATGATTTCTTTTCTCTTGTAGTATAGAGCTTTACAAGCTCGCTATGTTTTTTATTATTATTATATTTCTTCTCTGCTTTACATTTGAATTCCCATTTGTCGTATTGATTGAAGTTCTTTAATTCTCTGGATGAAGAGATTAATTATATTTTCAGGACTGGCTTCAAAATAACTAGTGGAATCCTCATATTTTCATTAATACAAATATTCTCTCCATCTAATTGATAAATAAATACTATATTAAGTATAAAAATATGTTTCCTTATAAAAATATGATCTCAGCCTCTAATATATTTGCGTATTATCTTTTATTTCAGAAGCGAACCAAGGTGCTTAACATCCTTAAAAAGGGAATGCAAGTTGCAGGCATAACTAGTAGTGATCTTCAACCCTCTAATATTGGAGGCATAATTACTGGTGACGATGAGGTAAGAGGAAATGGCTGTAGCATTATGTGAAAGAAACCAATGATGCATTTTATCACCAGTCAAATGCATCCAATCGTACAATAAATATTGCCGATGAGGTAAGAGGAAATGGCTGAAAATTTACTGGAAACTCTTCAAGTGGGCTCAGATCCGGTAGAGAATAAACTCAAGTTACTTTATATTGCTGTATCTTTTTTGTGGCAATAATTGTATTCTCATGCATTCGATCTCCATAGTCTCATGTGTACTTTTGGAGGGCATTGAGAACTTGTTTAATCTTAAGCTGCATGTGTGTAAAATATCATGTTGTTAATGAAGCTTTTCTTGTAAAATCATTGAGCACCATCACAACTGATTTCATTGCAAGCAAGACGTTATTATGGTATATTTTAAAATTATGTTTGCCTTGAAAAAATATTAAATTTTTTTTATGTTTTTTAATAGTTATTATCTTTTAATGTTAAAAAAGATTTTAAAAAATCATTCTAATTAATATATTATAATTATTGTTCAAAATCACCTTATATCACAATATCAATCTCTTTAACGGTAACAAAATATTAATTTTATACAATGAAATTTAATTGAAAATTGAGGGAGCACCTAAGCAACCATATAATAATTTTATACAACGAAATTTAATGCTTGTGTTGTGTGGGTTAATGACCATGGTTTTAAAAGATGAGTTCCTCTAGGCATAGGCAAGAGGCTGGATCCGGTTCATGATTCATGAATTAAGCGAGTTGACCCACAAGTGAACCGATCAAAAGTAAAACAATGATGAGTTCCTCTGGGCATAGCTAATTCATTATGTCGTTTGAATTCCTACTTTTCTACAAACAAATAATGAATAATAGTTATATAATCTCACCGTAAAACAATTGTTTTATGTAAATTCAAAGTTTAAAGCTGCTGCTAGTTCTACCATATTAAATGCCATGCTAATCTTGGACTAAAAGTGCTCGACTATTAGTTGGGCGTGGAAACAAATCCTTAAAGTTTGTGTATTGCTACGTTGGTAAACCTCAACTAAATCATTATTCATTAATGATAGCAGCTTTAGAGGGGCTAATGCAAATTAGGTTGGGTGACATCAATATCAGAGTTGATGACCTTACTACCAAGTTTAAAGCATTAGGGTTATACGCAAACATGAACCATGAAATAAAATAGGCATTTAGCTGGAATGACGCTCGTGACAAACCTGTCCCTAAACTAGTTCATGCAAATCCTCATGGTTTGTATGGTATTGATATTCTTCTGATAAAGAAGATCGGGGTGACATTTCTGGAAATAATAGGTATGCTCAAGATTACCGTATAAAGGTTGAGATTTCTTCTTTTGATGGTGATTTAGGAGTAGAGGATTTTCTTGATTGGTTAGTTGAATATGATCCATTTTATAAGCATACAAGAGTTTCATATTGTAGGATAATAAAAACTATATGGATTAAATTAAAGCATGGGACCTTAGTCTGATGAGATAGGCTATTGGAAACTAGGAGGCAAGAAGGTAGAAGACCTATTGAGACTAGGAAATGGATGAAGCAGTTGTTGAGAGTTAGTTTTTTTTTTCCCCTTGATTATGATTAGAAGATCTATTCCTTAAGTATCAGAGGTGTTCTTAAGATTCTCAAAACATGCATGAATATACAGTGGAATTTTTTCTCCTAGACGAGCGAAATAATCTACATGAAACTTGTTGCACCTTAGTGGATGTTGGTGAGAGCCAAAATACACATATTAGGAAAAATTGGAGTCTCCACCTAGTAATTAGAGGAAACTAGAAATTCTAAAAAAATAAGCACTAGTTTCAGAGATTCATGGAAGAGGTTAGTTATGCTTAAGATAAGAACAACGTCACCCTTAAAGCATCATTTTTTACGAAACATTATCTTTACTATATGTTTTCTCTTAAATTTATTTTTTTTATTGTCATTAATTATCATAATTGTTTTTATTATTTCTAAGTTTGTGAAAAGTTTGACATCGGTCTTCAAACTCGTCAAGATGTTGATGTTAATTCCTAAAAGGAATTTTCATCAAAATTACTAAAAAATAGGTGTAACTTATATTTGATTTTAAAATATGAACATAGATCCTTTTAAAAGGAGATGTCTCAACTAAGCTATTTGTAAAGATAGATATTAAACCCATATGAATGGTAAAAATTAAATTGGGTTTTGGCTCATTCACTCTCATTAATTGCAAAACAAACCTGAAAATTGTCATTATTATAATTATTTTTACCATTTTTATTCTTTTTTATTGAGAATGTCACTCTCAACAATAATAATAAAAAATTGGACTTCCACAAAAATGTAAAAAAAAATATGCACAAAATTTAAACATATAAATCACAATAAAATATTTATCCAGGTTCGAAATTAGGTGGAAAAACACCAAAAAAAAATTAAAAAAATACCACTGGGCCACGTAGCACGCTCGCTGGCTATTTAACCAATCTTAGGATTACGCCTTTTTTTGTTTTTGTCTCTCGGTGTTTCTTCTCTTTTCAGCTGGGTTGTTATTGTCGAGATAGTTGTTACATCTCATTTTATTTTTTTAATTTATTTTTTAAAATAATAATAAATGTAAAAAAAAAGTGGTGGTTTTTAAAGAAAATTCAACAACAAAATATATAAAAACTAAGCTGTAATTTTGGAGAAAATTTAAAGTCTAATTGTACCCCATTATGCCAAAAAATAGAGAGATAATAAAAATTTAAGGTCAAATTAAATAATTATTGGACGAATCTGAGTGAAAATTAAGTTCAAGAATATAATTAAATTTTTAATAGAAAAATTTTAATTTAATCATGATCCAAATTAAATTTTAATTATATTTAAAAATTAATTTAAATTCAAATAAATAATTTAATTAAATGTAAAGAATTAATTATGCTATGTAAAGGGTTGCTGCATGCTACCCCGATCTGGGCTGCATCATTATCAATTAACACAAACATAATAATATGGTGAAAAACTTATTCGTTTGCATACAATGAGACAGTCAAATTTTAATCACCCCATGCATCGCCACACATTTCAAAATAATATAAGTAGAAGAAGTCACAAAGTTAGAGAAAAAGAAAATGAAAAAATAATCACCCAAACATTGGCATTTTTTTTAATTTGAGAGATGTATTTTTATTTAAATTATCTAGATTTTTTATATTTATTCTAATTGCTTTTAGTTTTATCAAATTTTAAAATCAAGATAAAAAATAATTTAAACTCAATAATATGCGTTATAATTAGATTCTAAGAAAATACATTCAAGTCTGCATGTTTGAAGAAAAATATATTCATAAGAAAACGAGGAATTTTACAATTGAAACCATTTTTTCAATTGAGTTTAAATTATTAACTTCTAAAAAAACCCCTTATATTATTGTATAATTAAAAAATAAAAAAGCTCTCATTGTCACGAGATCTAATATTTTAATATGTAAATTCCTTTTAGCTTCCAGACTCAATTTTTAATTATCATTAAAGGTTTTTAAATATTTGTTGGCATATATAAACCTTGTTTTATTTTATTAAATACAAGCATAAAGCTTCCAGATTGAGTTTGTCATGTTCCTTGGAAAAATGCAACTCGGTTTTATGTGGTGTGGTTCCTCTACGCCTAGGACACCAGAATATCTAAAAGATAAGATGATCTTGTCTCCAAAAGCAGATTGTGGGATGGATTGGTGTGGTTCCTCTACGCCTAGGACACCAGAATATCTAAAAAGGCATGAGACGAAGAAAGGCATGAGAGAAAAGCATATTGCACATATTGGCTAGGGATTGTGAGGCCCCAGTTCTTGACGGGGCATAGTTGTAGATGAGCTTTGAGTGGCGGCTGCAGCTTGAAAAAGAAAAGGGTGTATGTATAGCGAACCAAGGTGCTTAAAATTCTTGAAAAGGGACTGCTAGATGCAGGCATAAATAGTGATCTTACTGGTATTGGTGATGGTAATGGTGATGATGGTGATGGTTCATCAAGATCTAACTCTAGTCGATGAGGTAAGAGGAAATGACTGAAAATTTACTGGAAACTCTTCAAGTGAGCTCAGATCCAGTAGAGAATAAACTCAAGTTACTTTATATAGAGCTGTATCTTTTTTGTGGCAATTGTATTCTCATGCATTCGATCTCCATAGTCTCATGTGTGTTTTTGGAGGGCATTGAGAACTTGTTACTTTTTTTTATTATTATAATTAACATAGGTGTCCGGGCCAGCTTGCGTGCACCTCGACTAATTTTACGGGCCCTGAAGTTAACGATTATATAAGCCTCCAGTAATTTTAAAATTTATGAGACTATTACCTCTAGAGAACTTGTTACTTTAATCTTATGCTGCTTTTGTGTAAAATCATGTAGTTAATGACGCTTTTCCAGTAAAATGATTGAGCACCATCAGAAGTGATTAACTCTAAATAGAGATATAGACATCACTGTGTGATGAAATGAGATATTTATTGTGCTTATTTTTACTTGGAAAAATTATTAAATTTATATTTTTTAATAATTTTTATTTGTTCATGTTAATTTTCTTTTTAAAAAAATCATTCTCATGTATTAAAATTATTTTTAACAAGCAGCTTGTATCTTAATATCAAACACTCAACCCTGATTTTCGGCACTTGAGAATACAATCTCTTTAACAGTAACAACATATTAATTTTATACAATGAAATTTAATTGAAAATTGGAGCACCTAAGCCACTAAATATTAATTTTATACAATGAAATTTAATTGAAAATTGGAGCACCTAAGCAACTAAATATTAATTTTATACAATGAAATCTAATGCATGTGTGGGTTAATGACCTATGGTCATGGTTTTAAAAGATGAGTTGAGTCTCCTTTAGGCATAGGTAACAGACTGGATCCTGTTCATGCGAGTTGACCCACGAGTGAACTGGTAAAAAGTAAAACAATGTTATAACACTTCTTTTTATTCTGCCGTTTCAATTCCTTCTTTTCTACTAACAAGTAATGAATAATTGTTATATCATCTCACTTTTGTTTATTTTGTTTTATGTAAGTTTAAAATTTAAAGCTGCTAATCCGCACATTATTGTTTTTATTTTTTTGAACACATGGTTTTTTTTTCCTTTTCTTTTTGTTTTTTGTTATGATTAAAAAAAAAAATTCTATTTTATTTTTTAATATTGAAATGGTTAAGAATTTAATTTTATAATTTTTTTCTTTTTCTTTTGTTTTTCTATGAGGTTAGCGTAGTTTGCGGGTTTGTCAAGGAAACCAACGTTATCCCAATTTATGGATTTTGTGGGGTTTTTTTAATTAAACTTGATTTTTTTATAGTTTATTTTTTTCTTATATTGTTAATAAGAAAATAGTTTTATAGAAAAACCATATTATTAAACTTTATGAAGAAACAAAACTTAAAGGATGTGGGGGAAACCATTGTTCATCCAACACTCATTGTACTGTGGATTACAATAGTAATCCACAATGTTTTGCTTTCTTATTTTTGTTTTTTTTAATTTTTGCTATAATATTTTTTCAAATCTATTTTTGTCGATTTTATCTTTTCAAATAAGATGGGATATGACCCCTCTTGCAAATTAATTAAATGTGCTAAGGCCTCCTTTTGATGCTCCAATGGACCTCTAATTTCTGCATTGGCCGAAACTTGCAAGACTAGTCTATTTAATACTTCTTTCAATACCTTTATTTTGGACCTTCTAATTGGCCCATTTAGAAAATGCAATAGATACTTATTGGTGTTCGTGGGCTGATCCACATCAATTATGGTTATTAGAAAACCTTAATTAGTCTTCAGAGTTCTAAGATAAGGGACTTGTTACGCTAAAAAAAATGTATTACCACCCTAAAGTATCATACCTATAGTAAATTCCATTGTTACTTGTCTTTTATCCCTAATAGCCTGTTGTGCCCAATCTACTGATGGTGTATCCACATGGATCTATTGTAATGAGTTAAACCTATTGTAGGTTTTATTCCTATCTGTTCTAAAGTTCTGGTTATTTTTGTTACTCCTAATTTATTTGACGAATTGATATTTATATCCCTATTTACTCCAGATCATGACCCGTAATTATTAATAGTTTATAAAGCCATGCTAGTGAATAATAGGACGAGTCTATGTTAGGTTCATTAAACCCAATTGAAATCTTAGGATGAGATGTCGCTAAACAATTCGTTTATGCAACGGTGGTCTATGGATAATGCCCCGTTCAAGTTCATTTATCCTATAGTACCAGGGTTTACTCGTAATTTTTACAAAATAAGGGTTTTGTACCCTGATCTTAAAATTTCCAAACATTAACTATTGTGGGTTAATCTACTTAGGGAGTGTTTGGGTGGGAGGTTTTTTTTCAAGGGTACAATCCTTTTAAAGCACACATAACACCTCCTAAAAGCAAAGAATACATGCTTTTCAATGAAAAAAAGCCACCACACATCCCACCAAAACACACATTAGTGGTGGGATCTAGTGGCACACATATTTTAGACAATATTGGACTTAGATATTTTTAAGACTTGTTTTTTTATTTCAAATCAAAAGAAACAACTAATACTTTTAATATAAAATATAATGATCCATGTTGAGTCCATTTACCCTGAATACCAAGAGTGAATAACAAAACATAATTTCATATAATTTTAAAACAACAAGGATGAGTTGTAAAGGCTTGGAACATAATATTAAACATGGCTTAACATAAAATATAATATCTTACAAGCAATTAAAAATCCTTGCGATCTAGAGCTTGATTTATATTTTATTTTATTTTAAATTATTTTTTGATATTAACTTAGTTCCATTTGGATGATTCAACATATTGATTCATAACTTAGTTATGTATTGCTCATGTGAATTGTATTTTGATGCTTGGAAATTTATTTTTTGTGATTGTGTGCAATGCAGTGTTTTTGGGGAAGAGAGATGGTGACAAAAAAATTATCACAGGATATCTCTAGTAAAAAAGTTGTAGATACCTTCTGCGACACGTGAGTTGCAATTGATATCTACGACTTGCATGTTGTAGATTGTATCTGCAATAATGGAGGTTCAGAAGGCATTTGTGACTAACATAACGCACATATCAATTATAATACTCTCAATTATACTTAGATTTATAAATATTGTTTTACTTGTGTTATTTTATAAAATATTTTTTTAAGGGTGCCCACTTACCAAAAACTCTATGCTGGCTAGATTCAGTTTTGTCATGTTCCTTGGAAAAATGCAACTCGGCTTTTCATGACTTTGATACGTGAACCGTGTTTCCTTTGGTGTGGGATTGTGGAATTATTGAAGATACAACTTGACTTCAATTCCTTAATATTTCTTCACTGTGTGGTCTCTTTAATAGCTACTGTTTTCTTTTGTTGTTGATAGAGAAGGGTTGAGGAGAAATAAATAATTCATGGGTACGGTGGAATAAAAGAAAAGATCTTGTCTCCAAAAACAAATTTGTGTGGACTCTGATACGGGAGTCGGGTTTCATGTGTTGTGTGAGATAGTTAAATTATTGAAGATACCAAAGGTCCCATCATGTACGATAGCAAAGTTTTAAAGAAGTTTGGAACACAATGATAATCCAATGATAATCCACACCCAACTTATTGAAGATACCAAAGGTCCCATCATGTACAATATTTTTTTTTAAAGTGTTATATAAGTTGTTTTTAAAGTGTGTTTTACTTATAAATAAATTAAAATAATATTTTTTTTATTTTTTAAAATTTATTTTTGATATTAACACATCAAAATGATATAAAAACATAAAAAAAAATTAATTTAAATCTAAATATAAATATATATATATATATATATATATATATATATAAAAACATGATTGGATACAACACAAAAAAAGGCCTAACATTATATCTTGCTGATCAATTCAAAATCCTCAAGATCAACTTGATTTCGATTTCATTTTATTTTAAATTGTATTTTATATTGACTTAGTTAAATTTAGATGACTCAACATATTGGTACATTATTTAGTGAATTTAGTCAAACCTGATAAGTCAAAGTCAAGAAAATAAAAAAAAATTAAAATGATATTGTTTTGAAAATATAAAATAGACCCGAGACAGGGCTCTTTTGTTCTTCTTCTTCTTCTTCTTTTTCTTCCTCATATGTAAAAAACATCAATACTCATTTCTTTCTCTTCTCTTCTCTCCCCAACTCCTTCTTTTCTTCTCCATGCTCAGGTATGTATTCTTCTTCTTTCTTCTTTTTTCTTCTTAGTTTTTTTTAATTAATATACTTTACGAATTTGTTTTTTTTTTTTTCTCTTCTTAGCTTCTCTTGCAACCACATTAAGGTAAGCTATTAATAAATTAATTAAATGTACTAAGGCCTTCTTTTGATGCTCCAATGGACCTCTAATTTCTGCATTGCCCGAAACTTGCAAGACTAGCCTATTTAATACTTCTTTCAATACCTTTATTTTGGACCTTCTAATTGGCCCATTTAGAACATGTAATAGATACTTATTGGTGTTCGTGGGCTGATCCACATTAATTATGGTTACTAGAAAACCCTAATTACTCTTTAAAGTTCTAAGATAAGGGACTTGTTACGCTAAAGAAAATGTATTATCACCCAAAGTATCATACCTATAGTAAATTCCATTGCTACCTATCTTTTATCCCTAATAGCTTGTTATGCCCTATCTACCGATGGTGTATCTACATGGATCTACTGTAATGAGTTAAATCTATAGTAGGTTTTATTCCTATCCGTTCTAAAGTTCTGTTTATTTTTGTTACTCCCAATTTGTTTGGGGAATTGATATTTATATCCCTATTTACTCCAGATCATGACCCGTGACTATTAATAGTTTATAAAGCCATGTTAGTGAATAATTGGATGGGTCTACGTTAGGTTCATTAAACCCAGTTCAAATCCTAGGGTGAAATGTCGCTAAACAATTTGTTCATGCAACGGTGGTCTATGGATAATGCCCTGTTCAAGTTCATTTATCCTATAGTACCAGAGTTCACTCATAATTTTATTGGATAAGGGTTTTGTAACCTGAACCTAAAATGTCCAAGCATTAACTATTATGGGTTAATATACTTATTGGTGGGATCTAGTGGCACAAATACTTTAAACAACATTGGACTTAGATATTTTTAAGACTTGTTTTTTATTTAAAATCAAAAGATCTGTCTACTACTTGCATGTTGTAGATTGTATCTGTAATAATGGAGGTTCAGAAGGCATTCGTGACTTACTGATGGCACATGCCAATTATAATACTCTCAATTATACTTAGATTTCTAAATATTGTTTTGCTTGTGTTATTTTACAAAATAATTTTTTAAGGGTGCTCACTTACCAAAAACTCTATCCTGGCTAGATTCAGTTTGTCATGTTCCTTGGAAAAATGCAACTCGGCTTTTCATGACTTTGATACGTGAACCGTGTTTCCTTTGGTGTGGGATCGTGGAATTATTGAAGATACCAAAGTTGGTTGGTCTCTTTAATAGCTACTGTTTTCTTTTGTGGTTGATAGAGAAGGTTGAGGAGAAATAAATAATGCATGGGTACGATGAAAAGATCTGTCTCCAAAAACAAATTTGTGAGAATACATAGTAGTAGCTGTGTTTGCATGGGCTTTGAGTGGCGGCTTCAGCTTGAAAAAGAAAAGGGTGTATGGCTGGTGGCTAGTACGAGGAAAGGGAGACATAAGGTTGTAAGGGTTAGAGTTAACTTGGTAATACAAGAATAAAAATGAATTGTATGTGATTCTACTTGGGTACCGATTGAAACTATGTATGGTGCTGGGGTAAAATTTGTTTTTTTAGTATATTTTTAAATTATTTTAATATGTCGGTTTTAAAATAAAAAATTATTACTTTAATATATTTTTAAATAGAAAAAAATTTAAAAATAACTAATTCTATACTTACATGGCCTTCAAGACTCGGGTTTCATGTGCTGTGTGAGATAGTTAAATTATTGAAGATATCAAAAGTCCCATCATGTACGATAGCAAAGTTTTAAAAAAGTTTGGAACACATTGATAATCCACACTTAAATTATTGAAGATACCAAAGGTCCCATCATGTATAATTTTTTTATCACACTAAAATGATTGGGTCTCTTTTCAAAAAGAGCTTAACGGCTGACGACGTCGGTCAATGGCTACTTTTTCTTCTTCTTTTTTTTTTTGATACAGAAGCGTAGAGGAGAAATCAATAATTCATGGGTACGGTGGAATGGAGAGATAAGCTTGTCTGGGTTTTTTATTGTTATTATTATTATTATTTTTTCATCCATTTTTACTGTTCACAACAACATCTATTTATACTACTAGCGTGTTTGATACTATGATATAAGTTGTTTTTTAAAGTGTTTTTATTTGTAAATGAATCAAAATAATATTTTTTTTATTTTTAAAAATTTATTTTTGATATTAACACATCAAAACGATACAAAAACATAAAAAATTATTTTGAATAAAAAAATAAACAAATTTAAAAACACGGTTGGACCACAAAACCAAAAAAGGCCTAACATAGGTATAATATCTTGCAGATCAATTCAAAATCTTCAAGATCAGCATGATTTGGATTTTATTTTATTTTAAATTGTTTTTTATATTGACTTATTTAAATTTAGATGACTCCACATATTGGTCCATTATTTAGTGAATTTAGCCAAACTTGACTAAGTCAAAGTCAATAAATTAAAAAAGAATTTAAATGATATCATTTTGAAAATATAAAAATAAACACGACTTGACTCGGTAATATGAGAATTATTAACCCAATGATTCTCTAAAATCTCAAACAAACCTTAAAATAAAAATCAAAGTTTAATTCTCTATAAACAGTTTGTAAAACACTACAATATACAAGAAAACTACAATACAAATACTGTAAATCAACAATACATTAACTTAAACACAACAATATAGCACCAAAAACGCTCCTATGAAAGCGCGTTAGGTCCAGCGCTGGTCAGACCTAAATGCTCATGAGTCTGGTCAATGCAAGACCCAAAGGTTAATGCAAACCAAGTATAATTGATGGGAACCTCATAATCGCGTGATCATGCAACTCACAATCAAGATTGAAATCTAATCTCGAAAAGCAAAAGAGGTTTGATAGGAGTGTGACATAATAGAAACATGTCTCAAGGTATTAGCACTATTAAAATTAAATTGAATGATGCTAAGAAGCCAGTTAATCTTAGATAAGTCAGTTTAGTTCTTTCAAGAACCAAAAAAAATACAAGAATCACTCTCATAAAAAAGTTGAAAAATCAGGATGATATTATTCAATGACCGCTGAATTTTAGGCTTACAAAAAATTTAAATAATCTTAGAAAATAACCCAAATGGATCTACCGTTGTGGACTAAACTGGCTCACTTATAAAATTGACCCAGAACATATACTGATAAGTCCAAAACACTGATCTAAACAAGTCTTGGATCTTAGCTAAAAACCAAGTATTAATTAAGCCCAAACAAGCCTTGGGCTATAGCTGAAATAATAAAAATAAAACTCATAAGTTAATTCCTTAAATTGTCGTGAGAAGAGAAAAAAAAAAGAGAAAACAATATAAGTCAGATATAAGGCTCATGTACAGCCTACAATGCCGCCCAATGATCCTAGAAACAGGGGAGAAGTTGACGCCCCTATAGTTTCTAAGATAGTAAAAGATTTTAATTGTAGCTTTGTATTTATCATTCTTTTGGAAGGAAATGTTGTTGCCTTTATTGTTCCTCTTTGCCGCCAATTAATTGTCCTTCCATCACTAGAAAAAACAATTAAAGTTGTTGAAATATTTTCCTTGCAAATCTAGGAAACTTTGCCGCCACTTTGTTACCCTTTTAAGCTTGGATTCTTTGTTTTCATTTGTTGTGTATTCTCCTCACTTGACATGGAAATAAATTAAATAAGATATTCTAATACATAAAAGAAATAATTAATGTTCTCACACGTAATATAAAATCAACAATTAGTATGGAATCCACAAGGCACATGGAAACACACACTAAAACAAGGTTGACCCAAACTAGTGTAAAATTGGCAGCCTTGCTGTCGAAAGTTCATGGCCCAAATAAGGTGGGATTTGGCCCCTCTTACAAATTAATTAAATGTATTAAGGCCTCCTCTTGATGCTCTAATAGATCTCTAATTTATGCATTGGCCGAAACTTGCAAGACTAGTCTATTTAATGCTTCTTTCAATGCCTTTATTTTGGACCTTGTAATTGGCCCATTTAGATCATGTAATAGATACTTATTGGTGTTCGTGGGCTGATCCACATCAATTATGATTACTAGAAAACCCTAATTAGTCTTTAGAGTTCTAAGATAAGGGACTTGTTATGCTAAAGGAAATGTATTATCACCCTAAAGTATAATACCTATAGTAAATTCCATTGATACTTGTCTTTTATCCCTAATAGTCTGTTGTGCCTAATCTACCGATGGTGTATCTACATGGATCTACTATAATGAATTAAACCTATGGTAGGTTTTATTCATATCTGTTCTAAAGTTCTGTTTAGTTTTGTTACTCCCAATTTGTTTGGGGAATTGATATTTATATCCCTATTTACTCCAGATCATGGCCCATGACTATTAATAATTTAGAAAGCCATGTTAGTGAATAATTGGATGGATCTATGTTAGGTTTATTAAACCCAATTCAAATCCTAGGAGGAGATGTCGCTAAACAATTTGTTTATGCAACGGTGGTTTATGGATAATGCCCTGTTCAAGTTCATTTATCCTATAGTATCAGGATTCACTCATAATTTTTACTGAAGAAGAGTTTTGTACCCTGATCCTAAAATATCCAAGCATTAACTATTATGGGTTAATTTACTTAGTGGTGGGATCTAGTGGCACAAATACTTTAGACAATATTGGACTTACATATTTTTAAGACTTATTTTTTTATTTAAAGTCAAAAGAAACAACTAATACTTTTAACATACAATGTAATGATCCATGTTGAGTCTATTGACCCTAAATACCAAGAGTGAATAGCAAAATATATTTTGAAATGATTTTAAAACAACAAGGATGAGTTGTAAAGCTTGGAACATAATACCCAACATGGCTAAACATAAATATAATATATTGCAAGTCAATTCAAAATCCTCAAGAAGTTTAATTTAGATTTTATTTTATTTTAAATTAATTTATGATATTGACTTAGTTACATTTGGATGACTAACATATTGATTTATAATTTAGGTATGTGCTCCTTTTGTGAATTGTATTTTGATGTTGGAAAACTAATTACTTGTAATTGTGTGAATTACAATTTTTTTGAAAAAGAGAGTTGATAGCAGAATAAACTATCCACTTAGAGAAGTTGAAAACACCGAGTTGCCATTGACATCTATAATTAGCAAGTCATAGATTGTATTTGCAATAATAGAGGTTATGGCATTCGTGACTGACGTGATGCACAAGACTTACAATACTCTCAACTATACTACATTTTCAAAAAAAAAAAAAAAAATTATGTATACCAAAAGAAATTATTAGGTCATGAAAATGCTTGATTTCCATAGAAAATGCTGGGATTTTTTAATCGTTTCTGGTTGAAACGAAAGAAAAAACATTAGTTCACAATACCAATAGCTTGATTGCCATAGAAAATGAGGATCATGTCAATAGTTAGTGGGCAATAGTCATCATCAGATATATGTAAGTGTGGGATCGTGGAATTATTGAAGATACCAAAGTTTCCACACCCAACTTGACTTCAATTCTTTAATATTTCTTCGCTGTGTGGTCTCTTTAATAGCTACTGTTTTCTTTTGTTGTTGATAGAGAAGGGTTGAGGTGAAATAAATAATGCATGGGTACGGTGGAATAAAAGATAAGTTCTGTCTCCAAAAACAAATTTGTGGGGGTAGTAGCTAGCTGGGTTTGCATGGACTCTGATACGGGAGTCGTGTTTCATGTGTTGTGTGAGAAAGTTAAATTATTGAAGATACTAAAGGTCCCATACAAATTCACAAAAATATCCTCGACCATAATAATATATAGAGAGCTTTGTGATCAGACAATATATATATTATTATGGCAAGACCACCCGAGGATTTCTGTGAGTTCTCGAAATGGAATGATACCGGAAAGAATTTTTATTCAAACATTAATAGGTCGTGTATTAGCAGACAATATATATATGGGTCTACGATGCATTGCCACTCGAAATCAAGATA
>Ga0325410_1003029_pt1 | contig 18863 bp, 17 predicted proteins | sample PopdelMetagenome_16_FD_206182 | JGI IMG/M metagenome (GOLD analysis project Ga0325410, IMG submission 206182) | Populus deltoides microbial communities from Bellville, Georgia, United States - Xylem-PdIQD-R3 | ecosystem: Host-associated > Plants > Phyllosphere > Stem > Wood/Secondary xylem... | reverse complement strand
GTGACCCGATCTTTGAGATCATTCTCAGGTATAACAACGCCACGTACTGAGTATTATTATTATTACTATTACTATTAATATTATTATTACTGTTACTATTATTGTTGTTATTATTGTTGTTGTTGTTATTGTTTTATTAATTATAATTTGTACAATTAACCTCTCTGTGGTTCGACCCCGGTCTTGCCGGGTTATTTATTAATGTGACACTCCTGCACTTGGGATAAAACATCAACTCTTTGATCGTGTCAAGTTGTAATCTCTTATGTTTTCAATATGTTTCGAGTCGTTTTCAATATGTTTTCTTTTGTATTCAAATACTCCTCATATTTCACCTACTGAACGTCAATAGGATTTCCTTGTGGTAACTGATCATATTACAGTATGGAGTATCATGCTCACTACATATTGATTTTTTGATGAGCCTTACCTCGTGATATCTCTTGTTATAGCCTACTTGTGAAAATCTTCTTTAAAAGCATGAAATCAAGCTTGTATATATTTCTCACTATTGTATTATCTTGTAAGTGTATATTAAATGTTATTTACTCACTAAGTTGTTGAACTCACCCTCTCATAATTTATCTTTTTTAGGCTTATAGCTTTGTTAGTAGGTCATTTTTGTTGGATTTTCATAACCATTTTTTTTCTTTTTTTTTTATTATAATCGATACTATTTTGTTATGTCTAGTTAGTGCTCTACATTTATTAAATTGTATTAAGGATTGTATTAAGATATTTATTTATATTATAGAATTAATTATGATATCAAATGTTGCATACAACTCTGATTAAGTTAAAATAAAAAGTTTGTATGTATGTTTTGGTTTGTATAGGTAAGGAACCTAAAGAGGGACCTTGCCTATATACCAGTTATGTATTTGGGGATCAAGTCATAATAGAGCCAACTTAGACCAACCCTCTGTTTAAGAGATGGGGATAGGATAGACAAACAGAAAAAAAAAAATTTGGAGAGAATCACGAAGCTTAATATCAAAAAATCTCAACCTTGAAAATTAATTCCCAACCGATATAATGTTGAAAGATAAAATTAAAAAATATATATATTATTTTATAAATTGTATTAAAAAAATGGTTCTAAATATTGAAGGATAGAATCAAAAGAAAAATATAAATTTAAATAATTAGCTAAAAAACCCCAACAAAGAATGACAAGTAAAAAGACTCTAGATAACGAGGCTTATTTCATACCAACAAAAAACTCTACAAAAAGCAAATAAGTAAAAATAACATAACTTGAACTCTAATTGAATAAATACAAGAGGATGAACATGAAAAAAATAAAGCTTAAGCAAAGGAAAATAAAAAATTAAGCAAGCCTGACATAAACCTCCTAAATTTGGTTCAAAACTCGTGAAATCTTGAATTTGGATTCAGTTGGGAAACTTAATTTCTAAACAATTTAATATTTAAAGATGAAACCATGAAAACAATATCAATTTAAAAAACTTTTCAAAGTAAAAAAAAAAAAACTAACAATAAAAAAAACGGATATCAAATTTGATAGGAAAAAACCCCGAAAATGATGAAACTTAAAAGAAAAACAATTTAAACTTTTTTTTGTTTAAGTTATTTAATTTTTGTTCCCCAGGTTTTTAAGTTATTTAATTTTGCTAAAAAAACTGAAAAGACTAATTTACCCCTAAACAATTTGAAAATAACATTGAATCATGATAAAACAACCATCTCACCCCCAAATCCTAGCTTAATGTTTTTTTTTAGCTAGGGGAAAATTTGTAAAAACACTATTCTATTGAATAATGTTCATTAGCATGCACTGCATTGCAGGTCAGATAAAAAGTATTTTTAACTTAGAAAAATATATAGGCACTACTAATTTTTTTGTAGTAGAACTTTTTTAAAAACCGAATGAGGATTGACTCGATGTGACCTGGTTAACTTGATAAGTTTACAGACAACGCAAATGATCGGTAACAACATATTGACTCAATATAAATATCTAAGATGATATTGTTTTATAAATATTAAGACAACAACATATTATATCAATCTAGGTTAACCTGTCAATCTACATGCTAAGTCATAGAAACTATGATAACCCCATATAAAATAAATCAGAATAAACAAAAAGCATAATTTCCAATAAATCCAATGTTGAAGGATGAAATTGAAAAAAAAAAGAATAAAATGACCATGGAAATCACCCGAGTCAACTCAGGTTAACTTACCAAACTCACATCCTAAGTCATGAGACCAGGAAAACCCAATAGAAAGCAAATTATAATAAATTATGAAGCTCAATTCTCAATCACCCTAATATTAAAAAATGAAACTAAAAATAATATCAAGTAAGAAAGGGATAAAAAAATAACTCGAGTTAACCCGAGTTAATCCACTGAGCTCGTGACCTGAGTCACGAGATGGAGATAACCTTATAGAAAGAAAATCGAAACAAATCACAAAGTCTAATTCTCAATCAACCCAATATCAAAGGATGAAATTGAGAAAGAAAAAAATCAATCAGAAAAAGAGAAAAAAAACTCAAGTCAATTGAGTTAACCTGTTAACTTGCGATTCAGGTCTTTAGACTGGGATAACCTTGTAAAAAGTAAACAAAAAAAAAATATGAAGTCCAATAATGTTAAATAATGGAATTAAAATAAAAAAAATAGTTTGTTAAATAAAAAAACAAAGGAAGGGAAAAAAAAAGCATTATTACATTGAATAGTATTTTATGAGGAGAGGTACGATACAACCTCCAACCAATCCAATGTTGAAGAGTAAAAATTTTTTTAAAAAATCATTTTGGAAAAGAGAAAAAAAAATCAACTGAGTTAACATGTTAAATTTATTGTCCAAGTTATTTTATTGGGATAACCTCATAAAAAGTAAATTAAAAAAATTATGAAGTGTAATCATTAATAAATATAATGTTGAATGATGAAATTAAAATTAAAAATATATATAGTTTATATATAAAAAAAAAGCTAAAGAAAAATAAAAAAACACTATTAGAGTGAATATTATTTTGTGAGGAGGTGTACACTAAAATCTCCTCCTTTTTTTTTTGTAATTTAAACTTAAATGTAAATTTAAATTATAACAATGTTGTGTCATTTGTGAACACCTTTCTATTTCAACAGTCAACTAGTTTCTTTTATTTTAGGTTTTTCAATTCGATCGTCACAGTTGAGAAGTCCATAGAAGACTAACTAGTGGGACTCATCCAACCCACTTTTATCTTTGAAATCTTGGGCAATGCAAAGAAAATACATGTCCTTGTAGACCTGTTTTAGAAAAGTTTTAGCTCTCGATCACTTTAATTTGACTAATTTTAGTAAGATAATATAAAACAATTAATATTAACTTTTTAGGTTTATATTAGATTTAATTGTGTCAATTGAATCACTAAATCTTATTCAATTTAATTAAAGATTAAACTCAAATAAGGATTGGAAACCAAATTTTCAAATCGTCGTATTCTTATATAACAATTAAAAGGCCCAGTTGCCATTAATTCTGCTTTATTTAATGTATATTTTTTATTTAGTATTGTGGTGTAAAGTATTTTTTTTAAGTATTTTTGTTTAAAAATACATTAAAATAATATATTTTTTAAAATATTATATTTCATATTTAATAGCAGTACATAAAATAAAAAAACATTAAAAAACATTGCTTTATTGTTTTTTTAATAAAAAATATATTTAAAAACAAACTGTCACACTCTTAAATATATTCTATCCATTACAATTTCATTTGAGTGCAAAGCTCTATCTATATACCTAGCCTCCAGCAAGAGGCAATTACAGCACAAGATTACATGACAACATTCCATAATATTTTCAACAATTAATGAAAAGTAAAAAATCTGACATACAAGGATCAAAGAAAAGAAAAGGAAGAAAGCTAAGGTTTAGCATACGTTAACCCAAACAGCATTACTAGGAATGCCAGCATGGACAACGAACATCATATAATATCCTGGTGGGGCCACATTAACATTAATTGGTCCAATCACATTAACCTTATAAGCAAACATGGATAACTGGACCACACTCACCACGTTCAGGACCACCATCCTCTGGTTCATGCCAAACGAGTGTGTAGTAAAAGACGGTGCAATAACGGTGACGGAGACCCCCAAATCCAGACGGTAGGAGGAGCACACGAAGGTAACGGAGAACAACTCTCCATACGACACCGCTCTGTCGGACAACTCCACTGTCAAAATTGAAGGTCTTAGATACGCGTACTGTGGGTCCAGGTAATGTAGGTAAAAAGCTTCCAAACTCAGCTCAGTTGGGTAGGGTTTCCCTGTCATATTATACCCCTGGTGCGGATTGCTCCCTCCCACTAATATCCTGCCATCTGGCAAGAGCGCAGCTGTGGAGTGGTACAGCCTGGCAATCTTGGAGGAGCTAAGCACAACAAATCTTCGGGTCGGATCTTCATCTGGTTGGTAAAGAACCGGGTTATAAACTGGATTCATGGCGTCATTCCAACCAGCGCTTCCATTGGTTGCGCCGTTGATGATAATCAAGTCTCCTGTGGGTAACAGTAACATATCGTTCATGATCCGAGGAATGGGCATTAGCTCCATGACCCATTCGGGTTTCGGGTCCGTCACCTTTAACCTGCCACAAGTTGTTGATGCTTGCCCGTAAATGTGGAGATAATTGGACTTGATATAGGCACCTTTCTGTGCCCCACCACAAATCATGACTTCTGCCTCAGGATGGTCAGTCACATTGGTGATTCCGGTTAACCGGAGAGGAAGCAAAACAGAAGAGCCAGTGCAAGGGTAGTTTCTTCTGTCACCAACAGGCATAACCGGATACTCCTTGATCACCTTATTACGTTTGTAGTCAAGCGAGATGGATCGGTTGTTAGCAAAAATGAAAAGATTACCATCAGGCAAGAGGTGCAAGAAGGGATAAAGATTGATCTCTTCTTGAGGGTCTCTGGTGTGTATTAAGAAAGGCAATGTGAAATTGTCTCTTTCTTGAGGGTTCTTGGGATAAAACTCGTAAGTGAAAGCCCTTCTTCCACCAACAATAATTATGCGACCATCAGGGAGTAATTGGTTACTGGCATACCATCTCCGGTTCCAAAGAACCTGGTTTGTCAGCTCCACCCAATCGCAAGAATCGTCATCGCAGGGGGTGAAAGAGCGTATTACGGCCTCGCCTGCTTTGTAACCGCCGGTTTGGATGAGATTGCCGGAGGAATCGAGGGAACCAGAAGAGCACCAAGTGTCAGTTTGGACCATGAGAGGGCGGAAGGTGTTGGAAGCGATGTCATAAAGAACGGCGTGAGCAGTGCAATCTTTAGGCTTAACCGCTTCGTCTTTGTACCGGCACTTGCCGTCTGGAAGAGAGAGATTGGAGCGGCCAAAGTCTGTGCGATCAAACATGATGACCTTGTTGTTTCTAAGGACTTGCATGTGCATGGCTGAGATGCCTATGCTTTCTTGGAGAACCACCCAGTTGCCCCCTGTTATGGTGGACAAATACGATCCAGCATGGGCAATTTCTGGTGAAAAACTCATGAAGATATAGAAAACAAAGAGGAAGATGAAAAAAGGATGATTCTTGATTGCCATTAATATTGTTGTTTTTTGAGCTAAGCAGATGAGAGGGAGGTTTCTTGGTTTATATAGTTAGTGTATCGATCGGAGGAAGAGGCCGGTGTAAGAAATTTTTTTCCTTTTTCTTTTCTAATTAAAAGGGTTTAATTAGGGCTTCTGTTTCCATTTCTATTTTTCTCCTGGAGCAAAGAACGTGTGCAAAAATCAGGAGAAAGGTTATGTTGGTGTAGATGGATTAAAAAAAAATCATGCATTATTAATTTGATTTTGCATGTTTATTCATGAGAACGTATAAATTAGGGATTATAGGTCAAGTTTGAGTTTGTAGGTTATTTCATATATCTTACTCTCACTAACACTCGTACATCACTTAAGTTAAATAGATGGTACTAGATCCATGCTATATTTTTATTAAATCCAATTTAACAATTCAATATTAAAATTTCATAACTTGACTTCTTGTTTAACTTGAGTTTAAAATTAAAATTATATGAAAATTAACCTGATGTGATCCAATCGACTTACCATGTCCAAAGACAACATGATCAATCGATAGAAAAAGTTTAAGAATGAAATTGAGAAAAAAATAATGAAATTGACAGAAAAAATCTTTTGATCCAACTCTTTTTCTAGCCTAGGTGATGCGATCCCAGTTTCAATATCAAGAGATCCATTAGGTCTAGTTACGAAACTTAGAGCAAAGAGATTCAAGAAGGCAATTAATGGACTTCTTCAAGGTATATGAGCTAAGGTGGACTTCAAGAGAATATTAAAAAATGAAAAACAAGCCTTGATTAATTTTATTCATATTTAAGAAGGAATATTACAGAAAAATTGAAATAAAAAGATTCAAATCTGCTAGTTTTGACATTTCACCACTATTTTAGCCATAACTAAAGCTATAAAATGAATTTTGATGTGATTCTAATTACATTGGAAAGTAGACACCCACACATTTCTAGTGATATATGGTAGACCTTCTAATTCATCATGCAATGATTTGAAATTTTCATGTAACTTTCATATTTTTAATCATCATGTCTGGGTAAAATGAGGTAAAAAATTTTTGTGCAATCTGTCTAACAATATATCTCATTATTAATTCTTTGGTTTACCAAATTTACAGCAGAGTTTCCCCTATAACTTATACATTTCCTCAGTTCTATTCTTATCCTCCTAGGCAACACAATATCAAATAACTCTATTACATACACGCAGTACCCTTCGGCCACCCACCAATTCAATTGTTTCTCCATTTTAGTGTAAAACCTAATGGATATTTAGGTTCCTTTTTGGGCTAGAAGTCACATTTTAGAAGACAGGGTAATGCATCGGTGAAACCAATGACTACACCTAAAGTAGCCGAACCTTTTTTTATTAGGAAGCAATTGCAGTTTTGGAGGAAAAAGAGAAAAATATTGCTCAACCGAAGCATAAGTAAAAGATTAGGTATTTTTTGTCAAGGGCTTGGGCATTATGCACATGAATATGCAAATAAAAGAATTGCAATTATAAAGGATGATGGTGAGGCAGAATTGGCTAGTAAGGATGATTTGGAATGGATGCCAAAGTTAGACGATTATAATGATTTGTAGTATGTTATGCAAGGAGAATATTTTGTTATTATGAGATCTTTGAGTGTTTAGGTTTGTAAAGAGGGTGTAGAGCAATAAAGGGAGAATATTTTTCATATTGGGTGTTATGTTGATAATAAGATATGTAGTATGATAATTGATAATGGTAGTTATACTAATGTTGTTTGCTCAACTTTTATTAAAAAGTTGAACATGAATACATCTAAGAATGTTAAGTCATATAAGCTTTAGTGGTTGAATAAATATGGAGAAGTTAGGGTGATTAAGCAAGTTTTGATTTCATTCAAAATAGAAAAGTTTAAGGATGAGATTATATATAATGTAATTTATATACATACTACACATCTATTGTTGGGTAGACCTTGGCAGTTTGACAGGAAGGTTAAGCGTGATAGGTTCATCAATAGGTATGTTACTGATAAGGATCTATTGAAGCTTGAGAAAGTCGAGGAAGTTGAATAAATTTTTATGAAAAATAACAATAGAGATGTGAGACCGAGTGAAAATAATGTGAGCCATGAGTGTGAAACAATTAATGGGAAAGTTTTGGCCATTTGAAATAGGATTGAAGGTTTCAATAAAAAAAACATAGAGAAGGTCGAGAGTGAAGAGAAGAAAGCAAGGGTGAGAAAAGAAAAGTGTGAAAAAAAATTAAGGAAACACCTTATTTTTTATGTAAAACAAAGTGACCTTACTCATGCTTATCATTCCAATATGTCTATGATTTTACTATTGTATAAGGAGGCATATTTTAATTCTAATAAATTGAATTCTTGAATTCCAAATGTCGCTAAAGTTATTTTGCATAAATTTGAAGACATATTTCCTAAAAATATATTTAGTGGTTTGCCACCAATTCGAGGGATTGAGCATCAAATTGATTTTATGCCAAAAGCATCAATTATAAATTGATTAGAAGTAATCCTGAGGAGACTAAGGAGATTCAAAGGCAAGTGGAAGAACTGATGTTGAAAAAGTATATTTAAGAAAGTATGAATCTTTGTGCAATTTCAATATTACTTGTTCCTAAAAAGGAAAATACTTAGTGTATATTCATTGATTGTAAAACCATTAACAACATTATGATAAAATATAGACATCTTATCCCTAGATTATATGATATGCTTGATGAGTTGTATGGTTCTTCTATGTTTTCTAAAATTGATTTGAAAAGTGATTATCATCAAATTAGAATGAAAGAAAATGATGGATAGAAGACAACATTCAAAACTAAATATAGATTGGATGAATCTTTGTGCAATTTCAATATTACTTGTTCCTAAAAAGGAAAATACTTGGTGTATATTCGTTGATTGTAAAACCATTAACAACATTATGATAAAATATAGACATCTTATCCCTAGATTATATGATATGCTTGATGAGTTGTATGGTTCTTCTATGTTTTCTAAAATTGATTTGAAAAGTGGTTATCATCAAATTAGAATAAAAAAAAATGATGGATAGAAGACAACATTCAAAACTAAATATAAATTGTATGAATGGTTAGTAATGCCTTTTGGTTTGACTGATGCCCCTAGTACATTTATGAAGTTAATGAATCATGTGTTGAGAGCTTTCATTAGAAAATTTGTTTTTGTCTATTTTGATGATATATTGATTTATAGCAGAGGATTATATAAGCAAATTAATCATTTAAGACAAGTTCTTAAAATACTTAGAAAAGAAAGATTATATGCTAATATAAAGAAATGTGATTTTTGCATTGAAATAATTGTTTTCTTAATTTATGTTATTAGTGCAAAATGGATTTAGATGAATAAGCACCATGCATTTAAAGTCAATAAGGAAAGGAAAAGGATGGTATTTGAATCAGAAGACTTGGTTTAGGTGCATATAAGGAAAAAAGAGATCTCTTACTCAAAGAAGATCTAAGTTGATGTTGAGAAGAGATGAATCATTCCAAATTCTTGAGAAGATCAATGATAACGCCTACAAAGTGGAATTATTAAGTGAGTATAGTATTGGTGTTACATATAATGTATCTGATCTTTCTTTGCTTGATGTAGGTGATGATTCGAGAAAGGAATCTTTCGAGAAGAAAGGGAATGATGCGATCTTAGCTTTAACACCAAGAGATCCATTAAAGGTTCCATTGGGTCTAGTCACGAGACTTAGAGCAAAAAGGTTAAATAAGGCAATTAATAGACTTCTTCAAGATACATGAGCTAAAATGGACTTCGAGATGATATCAAATAATAAAGAACAAGCCTTGATTAATTTGATTCATGTTCAAGAAGGGCTTGTAAGGGAGCTTTCAAACATTACAGAAAGATTGGAATATGAAGATTCAAATCTGTCAGTTTTGGTCTTTTACCATTATTTTGGCCATAACTACATAATGAATTTTTATGTAATTCTAGTTATATTGGAAAGTAGACATCCACACATTTCCATCTACATATGGTAGACCTTCTAAATCATAATGATGAGGAAGAACCAACAAATCATATGGAAGACCTACATATGGTCATTTGAAACTAGGCTTCAATTCTGCCAACAAATTATAAAATTTGACGTTGGATTTGTTTTAATTGGTAGGCTATTATTTATTTATTTATTAGTTTATTATAGGGCCTAGGGGATTTAAGGGTTATTTGGGTTAGTTTTTATTTTATTACTTTAGTTATTTTTGGCTTACGATGTGTTAAGATCTATTTATCAAGTTTGAATCCATTAAGTCAAATTAGGGTTAGCTTTTTACTATATAAACCAATTGTTAATATTATTTTAAAGTTGATGGATTTTTATCAAAAGTTGTCATATATTGCGTGCTTATTTCTCTTAAAATGGTTGAGTGATTTCCATTCTAAGTTCTTGATTGAACTTGCACACTCTTTGAAGGATTGATCAACTTTGTTGTGATTTATACATCTCATTCCTGTCTTGTTATAGGCATAAGGTGGGGGTGATCATGTAACATCCCACTCCACTTGTAAGATATTGTCCGCTTTGGCCCACGGGCCTCACAGATTTGTTCTTGGGAGCCATGCAATATCCCAAAACGCGTCTTACTAGTCAAGTGAGCATGCTAATATAAGGCCCTCCCCTAAGTCCTTACCCGCTGATGTGGGATATTACAATCCACCTCCCTTAAAAAGCCCGACGACCCCGTCAGCACTATCGGACAGCTAGTGAGCCAGGCTCTGATACCAAATATAACACCCTACCCCACTTGCAAGATATTGTCCGCTTTGGCCCACGAGCCTCACGGATTTGTCCTTGGCAGCCATGCATGATCCCAAAACACATCTTACTAGTCAAGGTAAGCATGCTCATATAAGGCCCTCCCCCAAGTCCTCACCCACCGATGTGGGATATTACAGATCAATTGTATATAGCTTTGGTTCTCCACGGCAAGGCTCTTGTTGGGTTAAATTGCAAACTTTTCTTCAAACCTCAAATTAACAATCTAAAAGACAATTCCACAATAATTTTTTTTCTAGCCTAGGTTTAAAATTAAACAATACATGAGTCGTTTTGATGTGATCCAGTCAACTTCGTCAGTTCAAAAACAACCCAATTGACAGTTAAAAAAAATTTATGATGAAATTAAAAAAAAACGTAAAAAGAGAAAAAAAAAGGGATGCTCATATAAATATTGAAGGTCAATTAGGAAACCCAATCTTTTAGATGTGCAAGGTAATATTATTGTCCATACATGCATATATCCATGCCAATTGCAACCTTATACAATTTTATTTTAATTATTAAAAAAAATATTTTTTATGACTTTAACGTAACACCTCAAAAAATTATATTCTAATAAACTAGGATAAAGAATTTCAAATGTTTTGTCGCACCTTGGTGGACATCATGGGCGGGACTCCTCTAAGATTGAGGAGGGAAATGTGTCATGGAAAATTAGAGTTGCCATCTAGTAATTAGAGAAAACTGAGGATCCTAAAATATGCATTGGTTTCAAAGATTCAGGTAAAGGATTAGTTATGTTTAAAGAAAAAACAACATCACCCAATATTTTCTAATGAAAGGTTACCTTTACTATGTATTTTCTCCTAAATTTATCTTTTTGATTGCTCTTAATTATCCTAATTGTTTTTAGTTTATTTTCAATTTATTTGAGAAAAATTTGACGTTGGTCTTTAGACATATTAGAAAATGACATCAATCCCTAAAAATAATAGACTTGTCAAAGATGTTGACGTTAAGTCCTAAAAAAGAATTTTCATTGAAATTGTTAAAAATAGACATAACCCGCATTGATTATAAAATTTAGACATTAATCCCTTTAAAAATGAGACATATAAAAAATATGATGTTTATCCCTAAAAAAAGAGGTTTCATTAAGATTGTTAAAAGAATAGGCGTTGAACTCTTATGGATGATAAAAATTAGGTTTTGAACCAACATTTATTATTATATAAATTAAGAATTTTTATCATTATTTATTTATTATTATTATATAAAAAAATATGAATTTTTTTTATCTTCTTGGTATATAAGCCCAATGGGCCAATTTATTGAACCAAGATTTTAATGGGCTTTATAAACTTGTTGTCAGGCTCAAAAAAACATGCAAAAATAATATATTTTTTTACAATGCCAAGTCATGCAAATTGATTTTTTTTATTTTGTTTTTTCTATGCTAAACATCGTATTAAAAAAAAGATAAATTATGCAAAAGAGAGATATTTTTTATGCTTCTTTTTTTAAAATCTTGGCCATTATTCAATTAAAAATTTTGATTTTATTTTCTCTTTTTGGTTTTAAGCATTCAAAAACATGTAAGAAGATACAAAAACACACACATATTATTTTTACTAGTTAACTCACACGCACACAAATATAAATGTTTACAATAAATCGCAACACATCAATAATCATCTAAAACTCGAAATGAACCTTTAAAATATTGATAATAAATTAAGGTCGTTATGATAAAACAAGGAAGTTGTTGGAACAACACTCGACCCATAGGAATAGTGATGGTACATAGGTTTTATGTACTACTGATATTACTAATGTGTGGAACAACGCGCTGTCGTTGTTGAGAGAGAAAAAACCAATGGATCAGATAGATCTCCTTTAGCTCTTCGCTAGATAAGTTGCCCGTGCATTGTTGCGAGCTATTTCTAGAAACACGTTACTTTTAATTTTAAGATAATTGAAAGGGAAAAAAAGTGTTTTCTAAGCATGCAATCAAGAGTTTGTAGCATTAAAATGTATATGATTTGGCTTTCAAGCAGCAGATAAGTAGCATGCAAAAAATTTGCTTAAACTGTCTTGAATTTCATATAAGAATCAAATTGTAAAATGTAAAGGGACATTAATCTAACATAGGCATTGTTTGAGCAACTCAAAACAAAAAGTGGCATGATGAACAAAAAGAGTATGGAAGCCCAACTTTTGAGTGAGAAGTAAAGTCTTAGCAACTGTTAGCAAGTATAGATTAACAAATGCTTGTTAACTCCTTGTTACTGCAAGGACCTGAAAAACTTAAATAAGTGTTTGCAAAAACATTTTATGTATCCATCTATATGTCTAGACCTAGTGTATAAAATGAGTATGGTAGATACCTCAAACACTCGTCTTATAAGGTAAATTTATCCATCAAGAGAAAGCAACCTAAGAGCACTTAAAGCCTTTAAACTTTCTTGGGCAAGCATTGGCCAAATAGTTTTCTCCACCAAATTCTGCATATATAGCAAAAAATGAAGATCAAAATATCTCACATCGCAATATAAGTAATTTACCTGGTCATGTTTAATAAATTCCTCTATCAAAATAAATTTGTAATAGAAAAACACATAAAATTTATAATAGAAACCGACACACATAAAATTTATTGAACAATAATTATAAAAAAAACAATGCAAGGCTACACATATTAAAAATCTTAGAAAAGAATCAATATTCAAAAAAAAAAATTAATTTATATAAAATAAAGAAAAAACTACAAATGAATCATACCCACCTCTCTAAAAACTAAACACACTCAATATCATTACAAATAATCACAATCTAATTAGAACATAAACCAAAAAATTATTTGAAAAAATATACACAAATAATGTATTATTTAAAAAAAACTAAATATATATATATATATATAAAAACCAGGCCAGACGCTTGTAGAGCTGGTACGCCAGGCGCTCAAGGCCTAGTAAGTCCACGTATTTTGGACTTGACTGATCACCAAGTCCAAGCATCTTGGATCTAGCAAACATGTCAAACCCACGTTACTATAAACTTGGTTGGCGCTAAGTCGAAGCGCCTTGTGTCTGATAAACATGTCAGATCCACGTTACTATGGATTTAGTTGATCGCCCAAGTCCACGTACTTTGGACTTGATGGTCTGCTATGTCCAGGCATTTTGGGTTTGGCGAACATGCCAGATTGACGTTATGTGGACTTAGTTGTCTGCCAAATCTATGCACTTTAAACTTGGTGACTGCCAAGTCCAGACATCTTGCGTCTAGCAAAAATGTCAGACTCCCATTACTCTAGACATGGCTGACTACCAAGTCTAGACGCCTTGGGCCTAGCAAACATGTCAAACCCCATTTGCTGACAACGCGTCGCCTGCACAATGTAGAATTCGGCCACTGTGGTGGCTGGAAAAATAAAGTCCTTTGTTTTTTTAACCCAAAAACTCAATTTCAACCTATTTGTTAACCAAAAAACTTAAAAAACACCCTAGAGACCTTTGTTAAACCAATCCATTGCCACCAAAAACCCAATAAACCACCCTAAAAACTTGAAATCCATTAGAAACATAAATTCTTTCCAAGCTCAATTTTTTTTTAGAAGTTTTTAAGGATTTGGTTGTCCGACGTCAGAAACTAACCGGAAACTAGAAGCATAGACTTTACCATCTTGACAAAAAATCATCCATGATTTTACACATGCATGCTTAAAAAAATAGATTTGTTGGAACTGCATGAGTTCACGCAATTTGCCTGATTGATTGCAGTCATTTCTAAAATAATTTTTTGTTCACTTTAACAAAAGAATTATATTTTGTAGGAAATGACTTTATTTTTGTGATTAGCATGGTATTTGAAATGGAGATCTACTACAAACATGCATGTGGGTTAATGCCACTGTTGCTATTATGCATGACATTTGCAATGCTTTTTTTTATAAAAGACAAGTTATTTTTCAAGCTATCAACTATGTCTATTTTTTGTAATTTTCTATGCAGAAACGTTTACACATCTGTATACCATCTAAAAAAGGTATATTTATTAGACTCAAAACACCTGGACATGGTGCCAGCCAAGTCTAAAGTAATATGGATCTGCATGTTTACTAGACCCGAGGCGCCTGGGCTTAGTGCCAGCCAAGTCCAATGTTCTTAGACTTGGAAGTTAGCCAAGTCTACATGATGTGGGTCTAGCATGTTTGAAAAACCCAAAACCCCTGAACTTGGTGGCCTGTTAAGTCCAAAATGTGTGGACTTAGCAGGACAACCAAGTCCACAATAACGTGGGTTTAAGATGTTGGCCAGATCTAAAACGCTTGGACTTGGCGGTAGCCAAGTCCAAAGTAAAGCGGGTCTGTCATGTTTTTCAGACTCAAGATGCTTGGGCTTGGAGCTAGCCAAGTCTAATGTTCATGGACTTTAAAGTCAGCCAAGTTCACATGACGTGGGTTTGACATGTTTGTCAGATCCTAAACCCCTGGACTTGGCGGACTATTAAGTCTAAAGTGCGTGGACTTGGCAGGACTATGAAGTCTATAGTAACGTGGATCTGACATGTTTGTCAGACCCAAGTAACATGGGTCTGGCATGTTTATTAGACCCAAGACGTCTGGATTTGGCGTCAACCAAGTCTAAAGTAACATGGGTCTGACATGTTTGCCAGATCCAAAGCGTTTGGACTTGGCACCAACCAATCCCAGAGTAGCGTGGGTCTGGCATGTTTGTAAGACCTGTTATTATTATTGTTTTTTTTTATAATGGAAGAATTTTATTGCTCTTGTAGATTGTATGGATATAGAGCTTGCACTCTAGTAAGCTTGACGTAAATTCAAGCCATATAATTCATTATTAAAATTAAAATGAACAAAAAATTATTTTTGAATTGTTGTGTTATTTTATTGAAATTTTGTTTTTAATTTCAACCATTAGATTTATCAAGTGAGATTAGCTTGCAAATACACGTTAATGCATAAAATAATTGTTTTTTTTAATAAATATTGAAGATGTTTATGCATTAAAGCAAAGCTTCCGGGGGAGAATTTGGTTTTGTGTGTTATGTGTATATGGACAAAGCCTTCGTCATCATAGTCACACAAACATGTTTAGGTGTTATTTATTTGTGGAGCTAGATCACGATATAAAAAAAAATATTTTTTTATTTAAAATATATTTTTATATTTTTTGATCATTTTAACATGCTAATATCAAAAATTAAAAAAATATTATTTTGATGTATTTTCAAGTGAAAAATACTTTGAAAAACAATCTCTACCATAATCTTACACACACTCTTAGTGTATGTTTGGTACTGTGGTAGTTTTCTGTGGTGGTTGTTTAAAAAAGTAAAATAAAAAAAAATATTATTTTGATGTATTTTCAAGTGAAAAACACTTTCAAAAACAATCTCTACCATAATCTTAAACACGCTCTTAGTGTATGTTAAGAAACAATCGATCAACTGTTTGAAAGATGATTAATAAATTGAAACCAAGCCCACACACATTGGACTTAGCTATCTTGCCAAGTCAATGCACCTTGAACTTGACAGTCCACGAAATCCAAGGGTTTTGGGTCTGACAAACATGTCAAATCCATGTCATGTAGACTTAGCTGACTTCTAAGCCCTCAAATATTGGTAATCGAAACATCCATAAAAAAAACATAAAGCAATTGAAACGCTGATAGATAAGGCAAGCAACCAAAAACAAAAGAAGCATTCTAATGTAGTTGCTAGAAAATCCAAAACAGTTGTCTAATCTCGTAATAAAAATCATGCATTCCAATCATAAAAACCGACCCCAAGTTTTTCAAAAACTTAAACAAACCAAATAGAAACCAAGTAACACAACACAATGGAAATGCATAGGAAAACAATCTAGTCAGTACAAAGACCATTGACTAACCAAGAACTGCAACAACCACCAAAGCTCAAGCACTCTAACACCAAACTGCAAAACAGATAAACATCAGAAATAGCACCAAACCAAATGACACAACAGAAAATGAAAATACACAGGAAACCGACCTGGTCAGTATAGAGACCCTTGACCAACCAAGAACTACAACAGCCATTAGAGCCCAAAAACACCCCAACGCCAAACTGCAAAACAGATAAACATCAGAAATAGCACCAGCAATCTTCGAGAACTCGACCAGAACACAGAGATTCCAACACCCTAAATCCCAAACTACAGAGAATGAAGCAGACTCACCGAACCAAACCCCTGGAAAATGCCCCAAGAAACAAAACAATTGTTGCCAGCGAAACTATATAAACTTTTCCAGACTCTTCAAGAGAGAGAATGAATTATTAATTAAATATTCTATAAATAAGCACATAAAATAAATAAATAAATAGAAAAGCATGGCTACCCCAATCAATCTCAAACGCAAAATTCATCTGCAATCCCTTGAATCCCGCAAAATTCAAAAGAAATAATTAAAATAAACAACTCAACGTAGTTACATAATATTTATACCCGCCCAGAACAATGAGAAACAACAAAGAAACCTTGTCATCTTGAGCAAAATCAACCGAAAATCCCATCCATCTGCACCAGACTAGCACTCTCTCAAGAACAACCACGCAACCGGGTACATTGCAGGTAAGACATGTATCTAACTACCAACCCCTCCACACTATACAAATCAAGAGAATGACAGTTCACCAAACACCCACTGATAACAAACAACCCAGCAACCCAAGCCAAGCCGTCAGCTAACCCGCCCTGAAGCGGCCCCCAAAATCACAGATGAACCTACAACAGACAACCAATAGACCAGAAATCCCTATCTCACTCACCAAGCATCCAACATGTTAGCTAACCTAGCCCTGAAGCTGCCTCAAAAATCACAAATGAACCCATAGCATGTTACACACGCCATGAAAAAATAGTAAAATGCAAATCACTCATAACTTATCACGAGAATCAACTAATTCCTCCCAATAAACATTGTTCCAATCCATATTAAAAATACTCACAATCTACTATACATTGCTGAGCTATTTTAGTATTTTTGTAATGTTTATGCAACGCAACAAAGGTCACTGTTACTTGCAAGCAAAGATTTACACACAATACACAATCTGTTTATTTTATCTTTTCTCCTGCTTCTCACGGGTTTGCTTTTCTTGTTCATTGTCTCTTGGTGTTTCTTCTCTTTTCTACTGGATTGTCACTGAGATAGTTGGGTTGAGCTTGATTGGTTCGGTTCGCTGATGGTGAGAGGGGTGTTGAGTTCTTGGCTTTAACGGGTCTGTTTTTTTGGTTTGGTGGAGAGAAAATGATGGTTGGTTGCTTTCTTTATGGGCGGAAGTGGCTGAAATGGTTGTTATGGCTACTTTATGGCGTCGATTATGGTTTTCACTGATGAATGTTGGCCTTATTGGTCAAGCTTGGCTTCATTGTGTGGAGGAGAGGAAGGGACATCTGTGAGGGAATTCTACCTGGTGTTAGTTTCAAGTAAAAATAGAAAAGAAGAGGATGATGGTTGTTTATGTTATAGAAAGATGGTGTTGGCCTAGCCGTCGATGGAAGAAGGGTCTTGGTTTTGAGAGAGACAGTGAGGGAAGAGAGAGATGAAAAATCTATTTGTAGATTTTTTGAAATGGGAGAGTGAAGGGACTGTGTGGTGGATCTTATTTTGTTTTTTTGTTTTCTCTAGTTTCCTCCCACTTGTTTTGTTCTTGGTTCTCCTTTTAATACGCAGCTTAAGTTTTGAAATGATTTTGGGACTTGAGCTATGTTTCCGAAATTCACTTTTTAACAAATTACTTTTTAAACTTTTCTGTGTTTGTTTGACATTAGGAAAGTTGATCAACAGAAAACGCTTTTCAGTCAAAGTAAAATTTGGTTTGGTTTCTAGGAAAGTGTTTTCCTGGAAAATTTGGGAGGAAAACACTTTCCAGAAGTTGTAAAAAATTTAGAAATGTTATATTATTTGCTGATTATATCAAATTTGGTTCTTAAACTTTTGATTACTATATATATATATATATTGTTTTGAATATTTATTTTTCAATTTCATCTCTTAAAATTTAATTTTTATATTAACTTTGGTCCTCATTTTTATAATTGTTATTTGCTTTTTCCCTTATCATTTTTTTATTGAAATTTTTTATCTATCAAATTTGGTCATTATTCTTTTGATTGTTACTTATTTTTTTGCAATAATTTATGAAATGTTAATTATTATTATTTTAATTTCTTCATCTTTCATCTTTTTTTATTCTTTAGATTTGATCTCTATTATTTTGATTATTATTTATTTTATTTGAGATAATTTATTAAATTATATTTTTTTTCAATTTCATTCTCATTCAACTTTTTAATTTGTAAGATTTATTCCTCATTATTTTAATAAACTTAAGAAAAATAAAACATTAATAAGTTATTTTCCAGCTCATTTTCCATGACATAACCAAACACTGGAAAGTGTTTTCCAACTTATTTTCCATTACAATACCAAACATCATAAAATAATTCACTTTCCCAGAATTCACTTTCC
>Ga0325410_1003028_pt1 | contig 18866 bp, 16 predicted proteins | sample PopdelMetagenome_16_FD_206182 | JGI IMG/M metagenome (GOLD analysis project Ga0325410, IMG submission 206182) | Populus deltoides microbial communities from Bellville, Georgia, United States - Xylem-PdIQD-R3 | ecosystem: Host-associated > Plants > Phyllosphere > Stem > Wood/Secondary xylem... | reverse complement strand
GTGTATTTTAAAGCTGTGGTTTCCTCACCGTTATTGCTAGGATATTCATGATTTGGAAGAGTCAAAGCCAACCATTTTAATAAATTGGTTCAAGACTTGGACCTGAGGCGAGACAATATCATATATTGATAAAAAGGAATCTCCCAGAGTTTAGCAGACTTGTTTTTTTTTTAATAATAATAGAATTTGTGTTATTTATTTATGATTAAAAAAGTATTAAGTTATTTTTTTTTGAAAATATTTTTTTTTAGAAATGTATTAAAAATATATAATTTTTATTTTTTAAAATTAAATTTTAATACTAAAATGATAAAAAATATTTTAAAAAATAAATTTTAACAAATCTATCATTTCAGTACTCCCAAACTATAGCCAGCGATAAAAGACTATTTCTAGACCATATCATCGAATTATTTTTGAGTGGTATCTGGTCTCTGACATGTATTTTATTATTATATGTTAATATATTTAGTATGTATATTTATATTAAGATATGTATGATTTATAAATTATTAATATTTAAGATTATGTGACCCGATTACTGACCGGGTCAATAACTGGATCGAGTTTTAAAACTATGTTCACAAGGGAAAGGAAGATTACGTTGTGCAAAACCAATGGTTGAGATTTGAGAAGGAAATATTTTATTATTTTTTTATAGTAATAATTGAAATTAAAAAGTATTTATGTTTGTGTGGTAGCTATTTTTTTTAAAAAATATTTTATTGTTTGTTTCGGCACTCCCAAACTAGAGCCAGCTAAGAATTAAGACTTAAAAGTACATGGACCAGCGACAAAAGACTATTCCTAGACCACATCTTTAATGTTTGTTTTCACAGATAATTTTATTTTTAAATTATTTGAATGTTTTAATTTAAAAAATAAAAAAAATTATTTAATATATTTTTAAATAAAAAATATTTTAGAAAACAATAATTAATGTAATTTCAAGCATTATCTAAAATTACAAAATGTTTTATAAAATATCAATTGCTATCAACCACGGTCCCATCAAAATAAAAATATGAAAACAACAGATTCCTTTTACCCTTCACCTAACAAATAAGACAACCTTAAAAATTAGAATTACATATATTAGTGCCCTGCCCCTTCTTCCTCCTTTCAAACCGACAGACAGCCCACAAACCATCCGATCTCTTCCCAAAATTCAACACCAGATCCCCTCACCATTACTAGCAGCAGAACCGTGAAAACCCAGCCGTGCCACTTTCCTCGATGCTGTGAAATAACCCTGTATTGCCTCTCTTTTCTCCCTCACAAACAGATTGTAGGAGACCCGCAACAGATCCAAACTTCCCGCTCATCACAAGCAACAATCCGCAACAAAAAACACACTCGATTTTGGCCAGAAATTGCAACCCCATTCTCACCCAAAAAAGAAGAACCACTGGCTGCTGAGTGGAGGAAAGTCGCCTCCGAATATATGACCACTGTTATGCATCTCTTTTCGGCTTACCCACAGACCCATCATCGAAACCCCAATGGCATATACTAACGGTCTCCAAACATTTAATTAAAAATGCAGAACCGTGAAAACCCAGTCGTGCCACTATCCTCGATACTATGAAATCTATTTAATTAAAAATATTGTTGAAATTATATTTTATAAAAAAATTAATTTTTTTTATATTTTAAATTATTTTGATGTATTAATTAAAAATAATTTTTAAAAATAAAAAAATATATTATTTTAATATAATTTTAAATAAAAAATTATTTAAAACCACAATTACTGTGAAATCCGAGAACAAATTATATAAAAAAAGGAATTTATAATAATTTAAATTTTTATAATACAAAAAATAGTGTAACTAAAAAAAAATAATAATGATAATAATTATGGTGATAAAATTTAATAGTTTTGAAGAAAAACAAAGGGGGCTTGATTGAGAAAAAGGGGGAAAGATGGGGCTAAAATGAAATTAAGAAAAAATAAGACTATAAATACCCCATTCCTTCTCTCTCTCATGGCTGGCTGGACAACATCAAGAAGGGGGGGGATTTCAGATTTTCCTTCATCAAGCCTAGGAGAAAACACCTAAGTTAGTATATCTACATAAGTCTTGGAATTATTAAGTGGAGAAAACACACTTGGGCAGAGGATTTACAAGAAGAAAAGTGAAGAATTTGTGAAGAGAAGAGGGAGAAGGGAGGGTCGGCTGCAGGTGAAGAAAAATGAGTTGAGAAACCTTAATCAAACTATAAATTAAACCTAAATTTCCCTCAGGTATGTAGTGTTAAGATTGTTGCCATTAATGTGCAACAATCATAAAAGAAGCATTTGCAGCTTACTCTAAAGAAGAGAGATGCCATTGTCAAAAGGCTAACAATGGTAGGTGGGTATTGTCAAACAAGTTGCACCAACCAATGACAAAATGGTGCACCCATGTGCTGCCACCATTAGTGCCATAATTTATGGCCAAGTTGTCTTACCATTCATGCCTATAAATAGAGGCATAAGTTAGAGAGCAAAATGAGAGAGAGAGTGCAGTAGAAGAACAAGAGAGAAGAGGAGAGAAAGTGGAGTGGCTGCCAAGGGCAGCAGCCCTACTGCCATATACAGCAGTGTGTGAGAGCAATGGGAGTTGAGTTTGAGTGAAGTGATCCTCCTCCTCCATGTGTGTTGTAATCCTTTCTCTATCTATCTCTAATAATATTGACTTCTCCCGTGGATGTAGGCGGTTTGCCGAACCACGTTAAATATTGTGTCAACGTGCTAAGCCTCCAATGGACAACTATCAGAACACCATCGATCCGCGTAAGGGGGAGCAAAATTCCCAACAATTGGTATCAGAGCATATGTTTAAAGTGGTGTTTGATTTTTGCCCAAAAATGAAAGTTGTTAAAATGATGTTTAGACCATACCACCGTGTAAAGGAGGAAGAGACGAGCACACTGGTGAAAACGGTGCAAAATTTAGACGTCGGACATCACCGCACACGCTTCACGTGCCGGCGAGGCATCTGCCCATGCGCACAGATGTGCCCCACACGCTCCACGTGTCTTCCTTGTTCGGATGGGCTGACCCGACCCGAATACCAGACGACCTGACCCACGTGACTGACCCGGATAAGGATGACATCATTATGACATAACTATGGCGTCATCATGCACAGTTGGCATGCCATGTTAGTGACTAGTCAGCTAACACGTCAGCAAAATGGGACCCATCTGCCACGTCCACGTCATCAGCTGCGAGCCGAGCCGAGCTGAGTTGGAGCCGAGCCACGAGCTGAGGTATAGGATCCAGTGTAGTTGATCCTATGTGCAACTGGATTTGAGATTGAATTTGAGTCGTTCATCAGGCCAGAATTGTTTTGATCAAATTTTAGCCGTCTAAAATGCGATTTGGACGATTTCAGACTTGTTTCGAGCTAATTTGATCGTTCCGGATGCAATGGTACAGTTTGATTATTGAGATTTGCACCAAAAGTGGTGGTGGTGAATAAACAAAAGAGATTGCTCGATTAGGAGGCATATGAAGGTCATCATGCTGGTCGATGGAGATTAAGAAGAAGAAGTCACACACGTTTGCCCAATTATATGTGTTGAACTGCTAAGTGGGAGAAGTTTTCAGTTGCCTTGAGGGAAGGAAAAATTAGGATACTCTGGACACCCGATCATGTGGACGATTTGAGGTGGGTGGAAATTGATGAAGACCAATTTTAACAAATCTAAGCACTGGTAGTCTCGCCAGATGTTGAGAAATCAGGTATAAAACCAAGATACCCTAGATCACTTGTAAAGGAAAGCCGCAACAAAGCTAGCAAATGGTTGTGTATACGGAAAGACAGTACGATGGATAGATATGGCCTAAGAAGTTCTGTCTAGGAGATTGAGTTTTAAGTGGGACCGGTGTGACCCCTCCAATATTTCCTGGGAACTTTCTTAGTTGAAGGATTATCCATATGATACTATTTTTGTATATATATATATATATCAGTTTGTAATAAAACTGTTGAAGACTAGCAAGATGACGAAATAAAGGAACAGTTGGGTTCCGTATGTTCAAGGATCTGATGGAGTGGTGATTTCTCCAAAGAAGTTAGATTCGGTGACTATGATTTCTCAAAGGGAGAATTGATGAAGACCATGATAATGGAAGAGAAATATATCAAGGGGATAAAGATTGGCACCCTATTTTGACTTGGATAGGTGTTGTGACAGGATGAGCTGCTGTCAAACATAAAAGCAAAGAATAGGAAGAAATCTGGAGAATAGAAATTGCACGAGAGCACACGGAGATTGTGTAGGAGTACCCGAAGGATACAATGAGGTACTATAATGAGACAACAGGTGCAAGGAGAAGAAGTGTTCCCAGATGAAGCTCGTAGCAGAGATTGTGTGAAAAGTTGTACAATAGGAAGTCTCTTGTGCTCTTGATAAAGGCAATAGGCGAAGACCTTTCCAATGCATGCAAGGATGGAAACATGAGCTGTTGCAGAGGCACCTAATTGAGGGGGTGCAAATTCCTGTGATAAAAGGCGATTGCCTATGATGAAAGGTGAAGACACCAAAGAGAGTTGGTGTAGGTGGAGCTGTCAAGCACAGTGATGAAAGACGCAGAAGCTCCAAACATGGAAATTGAGATGGAGGATTGTGAGGAGTGTACCACAACTCTCTCTTTCTATGTGATCAGTGGTAGTGATCTCTCCCAAGTCCACATGATGGTAGAGAATCTTGGAGCCACTTTGAAGCATCTCAGCTGAAGGAGGATGCGACCGCCTATGAAAGGCGAAGACACCTTAGAGAGAAGGTGTGAGGGCCATGATATAAGCAGAGGGCATGTGCAGGTTCCGGGAACAAGTTGACTCTTATCAAGGTGGTGAGCTCGGTAATGGCATTGTAATACTCAGAATATGAAGACAGATATGGATCAACCTTTAATGGGTTGCTCCCATGGTTAAAGGTGGAGAGCTACCTGGACTCTTGGGACTAAGAGCGGGAGACTCACGGAGAAGTAAGATGTGGTTCCTAGGGTGGAACAGAGGGTAGACGTAACTCCTAGATGAGTAGACTCTTGGAAGAGTGGTGAGCTTGTGATCATATTGAGATACTCAAATAATGATTGTCACACTTGGAAAGAGAAATTTTTGTTTGAGGGGGTGTTGTAAGCCTTAGTGTAAGGCTTGATAAATCATTCTGGACCGAGCATGGTTGATACGCTCGAAGGAGAATGTTATGTCCCAGAGACAAGCGTTAACATTCTTCAGATGTGATGTGGGAGACCATCTGGTTGAAGTGATCCTTTAGTGTGAGCAAGGGTGTGCTTTGGTAACTCTAGTGATTGCAAGGTTTGGCAAGTACTTGTAAACTTGGCCACAAACGCTCTCAGAATAGTAAGTTTGGAAAAGCTGCAGAATGCAAACATGTACTGAAGAAGCAAGATGACAATTGCCCATATGAATGGCAAAGGGGGTGATTGTTAGGATTGTTGCAATTAATATGCAGCAATCATAAAAAAAGCATCTGCAACCTACTCTAAAGAAGAGGGATGCTATTGTCCAAAGGCTAACAATGGTAGGTGGGTATTGTCAAACAAGTTGCACCAACCATTGACAAAATGGTACAACTCATGTGCTGCCACAATTAGTGCCATAATTTATGGCCAAGTTGTCTTACCATTCATGCCTATAAATAGAGGCATAAGTTAGAGAGCAAAATGAGAGAGAGAGTGCAGTAGAAGAACAAGAGAGAAGAGGAGAGAAAGTGGAGTGGCTGCCAAGGGCAGCAGCCCTACTGCCATATACAGCAGTGTGTGAGAGCAATGGGAGTTGAGTTTGAGTGAAGTGATCCTCCTCCTCCATGTGTGTTGTAATCCTTTCTCTATCTATCTCTAATAATATTGACTTCTCCCGTGGATGTAGGCGGTTTGCCGAACCACGTTAAATATTATGTCAGTGTGCTAAGCCTCCAATGGACAACTATCAGAACACCACTGGTCCGTGCAAGGGGGAGCAAAATTCCCAACATGTAGTTCTAAACAAATTATGAAAGCCTATTTAGATTCAATTAAGAATTGTGTAGTAATTTGAAGTTGAAAAATTAGGGTTCTTGAGTAAAAAAAATTAGGGAAATGCGGAAATGATTGGAATTAAGTGGACTAAAATAGTTTAAGTTGCCTTAAGAGATGAAATTATGCATAAAAGAGAGGAAGGGAACCCTTGGTTCCCTTAAGCATGTTTCAGCCAAGAGCCAAGTTAGGTAGGGAAGAGAAATTCTGGTGGGTTGAGTATTCTTGATGCATAAATTAGTGAAAGAAATGGTCTTGAATGTGGAGGGGTGCAATGAAAAACAAAAGAAAAAAAGAGAGAGAATAGATGCAAGGTGATCGACCACGAGAGGGGAAGAAAGGAGAGGAGGAGAACTTATGATTTCCTTGCTTAATTATTTAAGATGTACTGTTATAATGTGGTTGCTAATTAGAAAAAATAAATGCATCACTTATAAGGAACAGGAACCCTTCGTTCCTTTGGGTAGGTTCGACCAAAGTAGAAATGAATTAATTAACTTGGTATAAATGACCTTGGGAGGTCACAATGAATGGCTTGCCATGTATAAGGTGAAGGCATGGCTATATCTAATGAGGAAGAAGGGATTGAAGAAAAAAAAAATAAAGATACCTTGCCCATTGACAAAACAGGGTAGGTTCGTCACCCTGATTCCTGAGGGAGTTCAGATATGAAGAAGATAGAATCCAGGGAAGGTCCTTTCATAGAAGTTATAGCTGGGAGTGTTAGCTTTCCAACGAATCTGACCCTACCTAATTTGGAGTTTTGGAACTTCAGATACAAATAAAAATCTAAGGGGAGGTCAAGTTGTCACCCCTGCTAGTAGATTCAGCCAAGTCGATAAAATGGTGAAATTTAGCCATATTAAGGGCAGAATCTATTTTCTTGCCCTTCATAAAGTGTGTAACATCGTGTCTTGATCTTCAAAAAGAAATAAACTGTGATCAAAATTGAATTCATGATGTCCACTTGGGCTACTAATGAGCTGAAAATATTAAAGGATAATAATGAGGAATGCAAGTGAGAAAGAAAAGAATGGTAAAAGAGAAATGAATATTATTGCTATTGTTGCTGTTGTGTTGTGATATGTGGACTAATATGGAATAAGCCTAAGATGGAATAAAAAATTACGACAATAGCAGAATTAGTTTTTTTTAGTGTAAATTCTGAGGGATTTATCCAACCTTAAAGACCAGATAAAGAAGGAATGAATTTAGCATTATGAAGACTCTTAATCAGTCTAAGAAACCTAATGATTTTGGCAACAAAGGGGGAGGATAAAGAGAGTAGAAAATAGCTCAAACATGGTTCGAAAAACATTTCTTTCTTCTCTGCTTTTATCATTCTTCCAGCAAACATAAGCTAAACTCTTGCACTCGGTTTAAAAGGGGTACACACCATCTTCAGCACATAGGGCCAAAAAATGAGTAACAACAAACATAATCAAATCTTGGATCTAGAGATCTTGAAATTTTCCCAGTAATCCAAGCATCTATGAAGGCTTCTCCATTTCTTCTCTTATGATTGACTATCACCATAATTCTTGTGTGATAATCAAAAATATTTTCCAAGGACTTCATTTACAATGATTCAAATTCACCTCGTAATGATTGGAGATGAATTTTTTTTATTCCGTCAGCACCTTTGTATTTTTGTTGGAGAGCCTCCCATATTTCTTTTGACATTTCTGCGAAATTGATGGTCTCATATGTGGCTTCATTAAGACCTTGATAAATGATGGTCTTGGCTTTGTTATCTTTCTTTCTATTGGCTTTGAGGACTTGCTTTTGCGCCTCTTGTAAAGAATCTTCTGCTTCTTTAGAATCTGTTTCATCATAACCATATTCTGTAATCTCTACACACTCTTGTGAGCCAATAAATGCCTTCAATCTAATACACCAATTATTATAATTGTCTTTGGTCAGCTTCAAGATGAGTGTTTGTGCATTTTTTGTAGTCATTTTATTCTTTGAATGACTATATCACCTTCTGGGAGTTGAATTTTGAAAAATGGACACCATTAACAAATCCAAAATGGTCAAAAAGTAGGGAATTGGTCTGCCTTGGTTGAATGTAGGTCAGAAATGGGTTAAATTGGTAAAAAACCAATTTTAGATGTCAGTCGGTTCGCTAGGGTTGAATCGGGAATATTCTTCAGTGGCGGCTTGATGGCTCAACTCGATGCAGATCACGACTTGGCTAAATAGCTTGAAGGCTTGGCTATGGCTTCAACTTATATGGTTCGGCTTGGCTCGGCTTGGCTCAAATATTGCGTGCATGTAGCTTAGTTGACAAAGGTAGTGCTTCAGGCAGCACATGTAGTTCACCCCTTGCTCCGACAGGCTGATTTTTGCACCGTTGAGTTCGTATTGAAGAACCCTATAGTATGGAATGATCAAAATGTGTTTTGACAACTTCAAAAATTTGGACACATCTCAAAAACTCCTCTATTTTTTACGAACGAAGCTCTAATACCAATTATTGGTGGGAGAGACCATTGGTGGTGGTTTTAAAACACTCAGGAAAGATAAAACAATATGTTTTATATCATAAACAACAAGCTTACATAAATTGCAAACACTCACCTTCTGTTTCTCTCTTTTATTTCTCACACTCAATAGTATAAACTTAGTTGCTTATTTCTACACAAAATAAAAAAGTATGAAAAATCATATTTCAAGTGTGAACACAAATGGTTGGTGGTAGTGTGAAGGCAGCTAGCGGCTGCGATTGGTGGTAGCCATCCTTGTCCTTCTATAGTGGAGGTTGAGTTTACTGCAACATGCATTGATGGTTATTTCTTAAGAAATGGATTTATAAATGTCCCCATGAATATGTCATCTATGTAAAGATAAAAGAGAGTGGTGATACTCTTATTGTATGCTTGTATATGGATGACATGATCTTTACAGGAAATAATCCAAAGATATTTGGAGACTTCAAGCAAGCAATGATTAAGAAATTTGAGATGACGAATATTGGTCTTATGACATACTACTTAGGGATTGAGATCAAGTAAGGAGAAGATGGAATTTTTGTGATCAAGAGAAGTTTACAAAAGAGACTCTTAAGAAATTTAAAATGGAGGATTGTGTAAAAGTGAATACTCTAGTTGAGTGTGGAGTGAAGATGTCAAAGAATGATAAATAAGAGAAGATAAACTTTACAACATTTAAGAGTCTAGTTGGGAGTTTGAGATACTTGATTTGCACTCATCCAGATATTCTCTTTAGAGTAGGATTTGTGAGCAGATTCATGGAGAGACCAACTTTAACACATCTCAAAGCATTAAAGCGAATCCTTCGGTATATCAAAGGTACTGTTTATTTTGGCTTGTGCTATGGATATTCTAACAACTTTGAACTTGTGGGTTATAGTTGTAGTGATTGGGCTGGAGATATGTATGATAGAAAAAGTACTACATGTTCTGTTTTCTACATAGGAGACATAACATTCACATAGAGTTCAAAGAAATAACCTATAGTCATATTATCAACTTGTAAAGCTGAATATATAGCTATTACAACATGAGTTTGTCATTTCATACAGCTAAGAAAATTATTGAAAAAGTTGTGAATGCCATGAGAGAAGCCTACAAAAATTTATGTGGACAACTCATCAGCCATTACTTTAGCAAAGAATCCTATGTTTCATGACAAAAGTAAGCATATTGACACAAGATTTCATTACCACGAGATTACATTACAAACAAGAAAGTTGAAGTAAAGTATATGAAGACCCAAGATTAAGTCGCAAACATTTTCACTAAACTACTCAAACATGATGTTTTTGTCAAGACAAGAGATATGCTAGGAGTTATAAAGAAATCAAGTTTAAGAAGGGATGTTGAAAATAAACTAAATTTTGGTTTTTCTGAAAAATAAAAGAACCGGTCGACCGGTTGAATTAAATAAATCGATTGATCAGTTTAGAAATGGTCAATCGGTTAAGGTGATAGAATATTTTTCCTTACTAGTTTAGGTTTTCCTTTTGTTAAATTAATTCCTTAATTGTCTAAGACTTCATGCCTGCAAATAATTTTGTAGTCAGAACATGAGAGATGAAATACGAAAGAGAATAAGAATGTATCTTTAAGAAAACACTTAATGCAAAAACATCCTTTCTCTCAAATTTTTCTTGTTCTTTAGGTTTGCTTTTTTAAGATTATCTTCTATCGCTCCTAGAGTTTCTTCGAACAGATCTTTCTTGATTTGGGACGACAAGCTGATTGATATTTTGTACTTCCTCTTGATCGGGTTGTTGTGCATTTGGATCTTGATCATCATCATTGTCTGCCGGTGGAAGATCTCCAGGCCTGGATGTGAAGTCCATTTGAATGAAGATTCTGAACAAAACAAGAACTCTGCTCCATGTTGTTGCTCTTAAATCAGAGGGCTGCAAGAGTACTTCTCTGTGCTCGTAAACAAATATGGTTGTGAAGATCATGAGAGCTGAAATTGAAGCAATGCCAGTAATAAGAAATAATCCCCAAAAACTCTTGAGACTAAGGCTATTAGATGAAATTGAGGTGCTGGATTCTTGACAACTGCTTTGTGTGCCAAGCCATGCATCCTCAATTTCCTTCATCTTATCTCCTTCGGTCACATTTAGAACTGCCCTTGATACATCAGCTACAAGAGGAGAACCTTTAGGGAAGACCTGAAACGCAAAAAAGAATGATCCCACATGAGAAATTTTGTGTGCTCATACACAATGATATATCAGACAGAAACAAGAAGAGCAGGAGGAAGGAAGAGAAGTGATCTTACAAACCCGAAACCGCCTGTTTTAAATGTAGGTTCAATCATTGTATATTTCGAGCAATACATAGATAGAAAGAATTTCATATATGGCACTTCATCAAATGCGGCAGCAATACCACCATTTCCACTACCTCTGGAAAAAAGCTCGTCGCATTCTTCTGGAGTTTTATAAGCCATAAGCCTGGAGTCATCAAAACCCAAGTTTTTCAAGATTCCCAACACAAAAGAGCTCTGCGGGTATCCCACAAACTCCCCCTTTTTAATGAGCTCATCAACATTATTAACTGTAGGCTGGAGCTGCTGAATGGTAAGCAAGCTACTTAGGCTGGCAGTGTAGCTTTGAGTAAGAATGAGTACAACAAAACACCATATGGTTACAACTATTCTAGCCAAGTTGCTAGCCACCCTCTCCCCTGTAACATAAAGAACATAGGTATCGTAAACATTAAGTCAATGTTTGAGATTGCAGTGCTTTGAGAACTAAAAACTCAAAAGGTGAAGTGAAATTACTATGAGCAAAAACCATGGTTGAGAAAGAAAACCAGAAGCTAGTGCCTATTTGATGCGAAGGAGGCCCTTGAAAATCTTCATTTATTCCGTGTTCAAGCACCCAGACCACTAATCCGATGAAAACAAAGAAACAAAAGCTTGTGACCCAAAGGTCCCAAGTCAAAGGCTTCAAGAAAACCCAAGCATTTTTGTTTCTGCTGTCTCTGATTGGAACGATCATGGAGACGTCACTTTCCGTGTAAGGCAATGTAAAATCGACGTACTTGGACCTGTTGGCTATGATTGTTATATCTCCGACCACAGCGTCGTAACTCTGTTTACAGTAATGCGTTACCTATAGGAATGCTGCTAATGTGATGAAGCATAATATAGAAACATGAGAGGGGTTTTACCTTTAAATACACTTGATAGACCAGATCATTGTAAGTTCCAGCAGACTTCCCATCAGGCTTGACAAAGGGGATGTACTCATAAGTTATGGCATAAGGTAATGCGTCAACTGCAGCTTCGAATATAGCTATGCAGTATCCTGTGACTGTTGTCATATTGGAATTGAGATCTGTTGTCAACTTCACAAAATGACCGAAATTGGTTGATCTCGGTACTCCTATCCGCAACTTCTTCCCATTTGTCGGAATCTCCCAGCCCTTGGGAATAGAAGTTGAATCCCCGGCCCATATAACAGGTGCAAGACTGGACTTGGAAGTAAAATAAGTACTAGGGGTATTTGCTATCGAGTTAAGGGTTTTTGCGAGTCCCTTTCTCGGTTTCCAAAATCCTATCCTCCTTTCTCCATTTCCATTCATATTAACTATTTCAAAAGCCGATGGTTGTAACTGTCCATTAATGAAGAAGAAATCTCCAGTTAGACCTTCAAAACTAGTGTTTGACAATGCTCGGAGGAGGTTTGGACCATTTTGAGAGATTCCCAGATTTTCAAGATCAGTTACTGAAGTGTTGGAAACATTTGCCTCCCGAAAGCCTAAGTTCGTTGTACCAGCTTTCTCAATTGCCATGGCCAATGCTACAGTAGCATCGCAGGCTTGTAGTGCATAAATGTTTAACTCAGCATCAACGATGTCTGCATTATCTTGTTGGAATTTCCGTTTCCACCGTAACCGAAAATTTCCTAGCTCCGTTGTTTTTCGAATATAAGGTTTAATACCCAATACCCCTTGCATAGAATCAATGACAGAAGGAACTGGTGAGGTTGAGAGACCTACAGTCGGCCCATCAGTCATGATCCAAACGTAGCCTTTACTCATCATCCCTATCTCTTTAGCTTTGACAAAAAGCCGAGCGCCAAGAGAGGCAAACATGTGCACAATGAAAACTCTTGTTTGCATTGTCATCAACTTGTAAAGCTCCTTAGCAATTTGATCATCAGTGGCCGATGGAGAAATGACACTCCGGTAGGGTACATGAGCCTCAACTGCTTGCAAAGCATCAGTTAAATAAGGTATAACTCCCTTTCCATATTCGTCGTCCATGTAGATAGGTACTGCTTCTTTCCATCCAAAGGCTTGAACTAAGGCTCCAATGCCATTGACTTGACTTGAGTCATTTTGTGTAGCTCGAAAAAAATAGGGACTCCTGGTGGACGTAAGAGAATCACTTGATGCAGAAAATGATATGATGGGCACCTGAGCTTTTTCTCCTAGACCAATAACAAAATTAGCTTGCATTGATGTTGTCGGCCCTAAGATTGCTTGCACTTCCACATTCTTTATCAAGTCCAAGGCTGCGATTTACAAAGATGATCGAGAACAAAAGGATCGACTTAGCATTTTTTTTTTTAATGATTAAAGATTAATGGAATAGATTTACGCATACTCATATCAAGAATATGTTGGTAATGCACTTGAGGTTGTGGCCCAGCGGTGGAAGGGACTTGTTCCCTTCCTCTGCATTAGGGTTCAAGTCTTATTGTACACGCCTGTCACCCCCGCGGTGCCTTACATATTCATTGGGCTTGCAGGATGTTCAGTAAGTCCAGAGATTAGTTATGGTGCACGTAAGTTGGCCCAGACACCCCAGGTTATCAAAATATATATATATATATATATATATATATGTCGGTAATCCAACCAATAAATCATATCTTTTATATGAAAGAGACTTGAGAAAAAATCGAAATCAAGGTTCTTTAAAGAAGTGACTCATCACTAACAAGTAGACAGATTGAGTACCCTACTAACAGTAAATCATAGCAAGCAATCATTAAGATTTCTCTTGTTACTGCTTTAACTTTTTTATCTCCAGCTGGTGGCTAGATTTATGCGGTTGACTTGCAAAGATGGGCAGATCATGACTATATATTTTGCCTCTTTGCATGTGATACTTAGTTGTTATTTAATTAAAAAAATAGCTCGACTAAGTTTGATAATTAATCTAAATAACCTGATGATCTAATAAAAAACTCAATCTGGCTCAGGACTAGGAGTACTGGAGTTTTTGGCAAATCTGATGGGAGTCCTAATGGCCTAATTACTCTGTATATGTAAAATGTAGCTCTCTCTCTAAATTCTTATATCTCTTTATCATCTGTCTTGGCTTTGAACAGCTTGGTCATGTAGTAAATTTTTTTCTTTAACTTCAGACATCCAGTGTATTAATGTATCTATATAGAAAATATTTTTTTCTTATATTGTAGTCATACTCTTGTATTGTAACCTCCACCATTACTATTGTATATTGCCTTACACATATATATAGAAAGGGTTGGCTAACCAATAGGTTAAGCCTCCTAATTATTCTCAACTTGGTATCAAAGCCTTCTGCAATCAAAACTCTTCTTCCCTCTCCCTATGGATTCTGCTACTACTGCTGCCTTGTCCCCCCACCAAACCGGCTGTGCAGCCCAGCCGGCCAACCACTCAGAAGCTACTGTTACTAGTTCTTTCTCCCACCAGTAGTAGCCCCAACCTGCAGAGCAGAACCATGGTTCCTTCTCCCATGTTTTTGTCGTCCCTCTTCACATCATGGGGACAACAATTTCTTCTATCATTGCGATGTCCAACCTCATCAAGTGGTCTCATTGAAGCTTACAAACACCAACTATCTCTATTGGCGAATGCAGATGAAGCCATATCTTCTTGGTCAAGGTGTTTTCCATTTTGTCGATGGCTCAGTGCCATGTCCTCCCTCTCATGTTTCTGACTGTTCTGATGGTTCTTCTTCAGCAATCAACCCTTTTTTTCTTCGTTGGAAGCAATAGGATCACCTTATTTTATGCGTGTTACTCTCCTCTCTCTCCATGGACGTCTTGCATCTTGTGGTAGATTGTTAGACTTCTTGTATTTGGCGTACTCTTGAGAAAGTGCTCGTTTCTCCATCGAATTCTCGCATTATGCAACTCCATGGGGCTTTTCAAGATATTCGGCAAAGAGATGCTTCGGTTACTATATACATGCATCACACCAAGTCATTATTTGATGAATTGGCTGCAGCTGGCCGACCCATCTCTCTTGAAGACTTCAATCTCTATATATTTCATGGTCTTCGTGGCGAGTTTAAAAACTTGGTAACTAGTCTTATGACCAAGGCAGAACCGCTGTCATACGCGGACCTTCACAACCATCTTCTTACTCATGAGTTTCTGCATAAGATTTCTTTTCCATCATTGGCTACAAATCCACCTCTGCTGCCCACACCATCTTTGCTGCCCTCTGCTCATCTTGCCTAGCAACAACACAACTCCAATTTTAAGCGTAACAGAGGTTGTTCCCGCGGCAACTGGCGCTCAACAGCAACACGTACAACATCAATGGCAGGTCTGATTTTCATGGCTCTCATTCTTCTGCTCCCACGGACTGGAAGCAAGGTCATTGGCAGTAGCCCAGATAGCCTGCTGCTGGTGGGCAGTGGTCTTCTCACCGGTCCTTTGAGCAGAACATCAAGTGTCAACTATGCTTCTCCTTCAGCCCCACAGCCCCACACTATGCTCAGTTTTACAGCAGTGGTCACCAGTCCTCTACCCATATTGTTGTTGGTCCGGTTTCTGCCCTTACTTGGTTCCCGGACACCGGTGCGAACCAACACGTTACGCCTGATCTTGCGACTCTGACCGATTGTGCACCCTATCTTGGTAATGATCACTTGCATGTTGGTGATGGTAAGGGTCTATCCATATCCCATATTGGACATAACATGTTACATTCCCCTAAACGCACCTTTACATTATCTAATGTTCTCCATGTTCCTCACATTACCAAACCATTGCTATATGCTCAGAAATTTTGTCATGATAATAATGTTTATTTTGAATTTCACGCCTTTGTGTTTTATGTAAAGGATCTCACCACCAAAGCAATGCTCTTTTCTTATCAGAGCAATGATGGTCTCTATGTTCTCTCTAATTCTTCTGCCACCACCATTCCTCAAGCTTATTGGTCTCCTTATGTCTCTACCACTGCTGATCTGTGACATCGTCGATTGGGACATCCTACTTCCTCTATTTTTAATTTGTTAGTTTCCAAAAATAAAATAATGTGTACTTCTAAATGCTTTCTTGTTCAATGTCAAGCTTGTCCACTTGGCAAGTCGTTGCGTCTGTCATTACGACTTACGGGCCATAAAACTATTGCTCCACTTGATTTAATATTTAGTGATGTTTGGGGTCTTGCTCCTATGTTCTCTTCTGATGGTTTTTGTTACTTTGTTATATCTATAGATGCGCATATAAAATATATGTGGTATTTTCCGCTTGTTGCAAAATCTGATGTGTTTTCTATATTCCAACGTTTTCAAGTGCTTGTTGAGCATCAGTTTTCTCGCAAAATTAAATTTGTTCAAACTAATTGGGGTGGTGAATATCATAAGTTAAACAGTTTCTTTCAAACTATTGGTATTCATCAGAGGTTAATTTGTACTCATACGCATGAGCAAAATGGCAGTGTTAAGCGTTGTCATCGTCATATTGTCGAAACTCTTAGGCCAATGTAGTGCTTAATTATGATTTTGGAATTATGTGTTTGAATCTTCCATATATCTCATCTATAAGATCCCACATCGGCAGGTGAGGGAGTGGTGGCTGGCCTTATTAAGAGTGTTGGTTGCTAACTTGTCATACGCGTTTTGGGGCGTCGGGCTTAGATCTGGGCTCGCATCACCAGGAACAAAACCGTGAGGGCGGTAAGGCCCAAAGCGGACAATATATGGCAGGTTAGGCCGGGCTATTACATTTGGTATTAGAGCCCTGGTTTGGGTTCTAGGTGATAAAAAAAACTCACAAAAAAAATGATTGTATTATTACAGGATGGTACAAACCAGAAAGGGTGCAACTACTGACCCCTCCCCTTCGGAGAGGCAAGCTCAAGATAGAGGATCTATGGATAGACGTCAAGATGATCCTTTAGAGGATACTGCTTCACATGTACCTCCAGTGTCACTACAACAGAGTATTGGGGGATCAGTCAGACTACAGGTGGAAGAAGGGCCTAGACAAGTTAATGCACTTCCTTCCAAGGGACTATGACAACAGGGGCATGGAGGGGTGCCCCCACCAGCACCACCAGTAGCTGCACCAGCACCATATACAGACCCTATTTTCCTAGCACAGGTTGTTAGAGCAGTTATAGAAAGCATGTCAGGTACGACTGTTCCAGTGGCTCCAGCACCACCGCCAGCTCCAATTACTCTTGTGTCTTCTGATAATATAACTGTGTTGGTAAGGATAGTGAAGAATATGAGGGAGTTGGGGTGTGAAGCTTTTCTAGGCGAGCAGGATGCAGAAATTGCGGGTAGGTGTTTAATATCTTGAATATTTTTTTCTTTCTCTGAAACTTTAGATATTTAAATTTTCCCTTGATCAATGAAATTGTATGTGGAATGCTAGTAGATTTTCCCATGATAATTTATTTTGAAAATAGAAAACTTGTGAGCCAGTTATCCTGGAATGGAACTGGTGCCCTATGAATGGGCTGCTGGTGGACTAGTTATCCTGGTATGGAACTGGTGCCTTGTGAATGGGCAACTGATGACCACTTATCCTAGTATGGGACTGGTGCCCTGTGAATGGGCAGCTGTGCTGGTATGGAACTAGTGCTTGTTTGGAACTAGTGCTGGTTTGGAACTGAAGTTCTATGAAGTGGACATATTTAAATTTTAGATTATTGATTTGTGAATAGTACTTGGAAGATGATAGTAAATGTGGAAATTTTGTGAGTAACTAATGTATATATTTATATGTTAATGCAAATGTAAATGCTCTAATTGACCATAATTATATTTTAAATCATTATGCAGGTTCATCTCAATACCGCGCTTCCTAGTAGTTTTAGAGTTTACTTCCATTACCAGTAAATCTTTTGGATATGTAAATTGTTGATAATAACATTACTATCTATATATTTTGGAAGATTATAATGTTGGGTATGTATGAATTTAAATGGATCAGCTTATTTAACTTGTACTCTGTTATGTAAATATTATCTGATTATAATGGTGATATATATATAAGCATGTAGTTAATATTATTTGTGATAAACTGTACTTAAAAGATTATATATGATTGAAGAAAGTATATTAAATCTATAATCTATGGTTTGTGTATCATGGTTAAGATAATTCTTTCTTCTTTTTAGCAAAATAATTATTCGTTAAGTTGATATGTTAGAGAAAGTGAAATATTGTTGATTAAGATATGTTGGAGTATAATAAGAATATTGAATTGTGGAAATGGTTGATTAGGGACTGATGTTGATTTTGTCGATAACTTAGGATAGGCTAAATTAGGGGAAACTCTGCTCAAATTTTTGAAAAAAAAAACATCATGAATTTTCAAAATATATTGCTGGAAAAATTACGGGGTTGTTACAGTTAGTATCAGAGCCAACCTCACTGGCTGTCCGGTTGTGCCGACGGGGTCGTCGAGCTCCTTAAGGGGGGTGGATTGTAAGATCGCACATCGACGGGTGAGGGAGTGGTGGCTAGCCTTATTAAGAGTGCTGGTTGCTAACTTGTCATACGCGTTTTGGGGCATCAGACTCAGATGTGGGCTCGCATCACCAGGAACAAAACTGTGAGGGCGGTAAGGCCCAAAACGGACAATATATGGCAGGTTGGGCCGGGCTGTTACATTATCAATCGCATGGCTACTCTTGTCCTTCAAAATTAGTCTCCCTTTGAATGTTTGTTTAATCATACTCCTGATTATGATTTTCTACGTACTTTTGTGTTCTTAGGTTATAGTTCCTCGCATCTTGGCTATCGTTGTCTCGATTTTGGATCTCAATATATATGTCTCTTATCATGTTTGTTTTCATGAAAGTGTGTTTCCTTTTGCAGCTTCTGAATAGATAGCACACCCCTCAGCCACTCCCTCAAAGAAATTAGGCTGAGTTCGACCCAAAATAGTTGGCCAAGATTGGCCTAAAAAAGGGGTTAGGCCGATGTCGACCCAACAATATCTTTTGGGATACTGGGCCGGACCCGACCCAGTATTTTGGTCTGGGCCGACACTAGTCCACCTCAGGAACAATGGACTCTCCACTATTCACTTGTAGAATAGTGGAGGAGGGAACGAAGAAGAAGAATAAGAAGAGGAGGAGGGAGAAGAAGA
>Ga0325410_1003024_pt1 | contig 18873 bp, 14 predicted proteins | sample PopdelMetagenome_16_FD_206182 | JGI IMG/M metagenome (GOLD analysis project Ga0325410, IMG submission 206182) | Populus deltoides microbial communities from Bellville, Georgia, United States - Xylem-PdIQD-R3 | ecosystem: Host-associated > Plants > Phyllosphere > Stem > Wood/Secondary xylem... | reverse complement strand
AGTAGAACATATTTCGTATAAGAAAAATAAATATAAAAAACATTGAAGATTTTTCAAAGGATTTGAGAACTAAAAAAAAGTAATAACAGATTTCTTATATTCTTGCAACTACACCTTTATTCTTCTTCTTTTTTTTTTTTTAATTTCAGAACCATGGCAACTAGATACTTGAAAGTGAATATAAATAAAAAAAAGAAGGATATGAGGTGTAAATATTCTTAAGCATAGAAATGATCCTTAATAATGGATATGATATAGAGCGCGTTGAATTCATGAAAAAAAAATCTCACATAGAAATTAGGATTTCCATGGATTAAGATTCTAGACCCATATGTGTGGTGGTCAGAGAAGCAATTAGGAACTCGAGTAATGTCAGGCATAGTTAAGAGATTAGAAGATGTCAGGCGATCACAAATTTATCTATTTGTGCTTTTTTTGGATGCTTTGGTGGGAGATTAATGGTGTAAGAGAGACTTTTTTTATTTGAATTGAAACGAGAATGTTCTTGTCTAACCATGCTAACTTCATCCACCTTAATATAATTTTTTATTGCTTGTTTAATGTCGAGGAGATGTATGTCAAGGAGAGTATATATCCTTTCCCATAAGAAAATAGTTGTAGACTTCATTAATTAAGGTTTATATGTGCACAGCAGGTCTCGAGTTCGAGTCAGGGCGTGCACCTCTTGTAAGAGTCTGGGACAGCCGGGGTTTTACTCCCTCACCTGGGCCCACAAAGTGCGCTTTCCGGGGAGGTGAGGTTTCCTCGAATCCAAAAAAAAAAAAAAAGTTTATGTGGCAATCGGTTTTAGAAGTCTTTCCTCATTAAGCATTTCTTTGTTGAACATTTAGAGTTATGCCCTAATGCTTTCATATTCTCGTTATATGATGGGAAAGAGTTTAATGATGCTTTTTTTGGCTGAAATATTTGTACTTAAGTGAAAGGTGAGCATGGAGCTAAGATCATGAAAATAGAGGATAAATCAAGGCTCAAGGTTATGGCACCATTTTTGTTGCCTTATTACCATTTAAGCCCTTACCCAAATGGATAAACCCAACCTAGCATGACTAGGTTTTTTTTTTTATCATCCTCTCACTTTTTTAACACACTATCTAGTATGTATGTACTAAAATTTCTTTCGAGTTCTGAGAAGTCAGAACGTAGTGTCGTACACCGTTTATGCACATAACTTTTCTATGCTTTACTAACAAATTCTTTGCAATGACATATTTTTATGAAGGGTTATCGCCTCTTTTCTTGATCAATGATTATTTTTAGCTAACATGTCACTAAACATTACCAAATTATCCACCAATAAAGGGCTAGGTGGTGAGCACTGACATTTATAACAATTAATTGTCATGCAACTTTTCACATCCCGGATTGAGTTTGCTCAGGAAATAATGAAGGTAAATATTCTTGATTATCTCCTAATCAATAAAATGAAGAGATCAAGGAATTAAATAACTTAAAGCAATGAGGAAATTATTTCAATCATCTAATGAAAGGAGATGATCAAGCATTTTCTATAATTTATTTTATTATATTTCTTAATGTGTCTTGTTGTATGACTATATAAACTCTACAAGAGTTGAATGTAAAATATATATTAAATTATCAAATAATAATATTCTTTTTTATTCTAAATTTTTTCTGAGTTGACGTGACCAATATCTATAAATATCTAAATCATTAAGTAAATATAATAGAAAATGAATTCTCAAAATCAATGTTTTACTCTTCAACAATTAATTTGTATAATTTTTTCTCATTTTCTCTCGTATACTTGTTAACTTAACAATTGAAGAGTATCTAATTCCATAAAAAACTTATATTTTTTTTAAAAATAATCAAGCTCATATACAAATTTCAATTCAAGACCATATATCTTAACCTATGATCGAATTCAATAAAAAATTTGATTTTTATGTGAAGTATTTTCATAATTTCATCAGAGTACAATAATTAACTTAAGAATAATAAAACAATAAATTAATGTACAATCTGATAGTTTTTTTTGGAAACTCCAGGTACGATTGTGGTCTATGTTTTCTAGTTTTAAGAATTTAGATGATTTTTTTTATTGAAAAGAATTTAAAATAATAGCATTTTGATGTTTTTCAATTAAAAACTAAAAACGAATGAAATTAATAAATCTGAACCGTATTTTTATTTATATTATAGATATGAACATAAATACAGATTATGCCGACATGCCGATGATTTTAAAGGGATTCTACAATAATTAGGACCACTATTCCAACTGGACAATTGGAGCAATTATCTTGATGCCTCATGATGTACACTTACTTAACGAAATGATCGTGGGGCATATTCTAATTCTCAGTTCCATAAGCATTGAGTGTTGCAACTCAATGCTGATCATTGCTACTTGCTGATCAACTGGCTATTATTGAGGAGCTTTTTAATTTTTTTAATTTTTTTTTTGGCTTCCTCCCCTCTCTAGGAGAAATTATCAGTTTATCCTTAAGATGCACGAAAAAATTGAATGAAAATTTTAGAAAATCTTGATATTAATTACCGAACAAATAAAACTATTCTAGAAATAATTAGAAAGAGTCTAAAATTCAAATAAAAAAATGAAAAGTTTATTTTTTAATTAAATACATTGATGGCTTGAGCTATACGAGCTCAACCAAAATTTTCCTAATATATATCTACATCTATATATATATATATATATATATATATATATATATATATATATAAAAGAATACTTAGATAATGTTAATGTTTTTTTTTAAAAAAATAGAGACTCGAGCCATTTGCTTGATTTGGTTCAATAAGTTTAGTTAATTTAATAACATGATTAAAAAAATGGTAGTAAATAAACCGAACTAAAAAACAATTGACAATGATCAACTGAAAAAATAAATGCTTACTTGTATTATAAAAATATATCCTCCTAATATTATTAAAAGGTCACCATAATCTTATTTGATAAAAAAATTTACATAAGAATCTGATAATCCTATAGAAAATAAAATAAAATAAAATCTCAATTCCTGTCAAATTAAATGTTGAGGAACAAAATTAAAAAAAATGACCAAAGTCCATCTGATTCAGCCTGCCAAATCCACTACCTGGTCGTGAGATATCAATAAACCCATATAAAGTAAATTTAATAAAACTACGAAGCTTAAATCTTAAACAACATAATGTTGAAAGGAGAAATTGAAAAAAAAAAAGCAATGAAAAAAGAAAACATGAGTTAACCCGGGTTAATCTACCAAGCCTGTGACTTGGAATATAAGATCAGGATAATCCCATAGAAAGTAAAGTGAGAAAAATCATGAAGCTCAGTCCTCAATTAACTCTATATTGAAGAATGAAAGTGAATTTTTTTTTAAAAAAATGGACTTTAAAAAATTGAAGTCAACTTGGGTTCATCTTTGAAGCGATTGACTTGGGTCATGAGATGTGAATTAACTTGATACAAGGCAAACTTAAATAAATCATGAAGTCGAATTCCTAATTAGCCGAACGTTAAGGGATGAAATTGAAAAAAAAATTCAATTAGAAAGGATCCTAAACAAAACAAAACAAATAGCAATGAAAAGAATGATAACCAAATTTGACATGAAAAATGAAATAAAATCAAATGCTAAGGGATGAAATTGAAGAAAAAAATTGATTAAGAAATTGATAAAAAAAAATAGCAATCAAAAGAGTAAGGACCAAATTTGATATAAAATTAAATGAAACCAAATAATAAGAGAAAAAATTGGAAAAAAGAATCAATAAAAAAAGATTCAAAATAAAAAGAAAAATAACAATAAAAAAATAAGCATCAAATTTGATAAAAAAAAAAAATATGACATTCTACCTTTTAATTTTACACGCCAACATGTATCCTGAGGAGAGGAGATAAGAAGCCGGGGGGGCGCTGTGGAAGTTGGCATTTGGTTGTTGGGGAGAGTTGCACGCACTAGTGAAAAGCATTGGGCTTTCCCCACCTATTGGTTCTTATGTTGCATGCACCAACTTATTTACCTTATCCATTTACTTCAATCCCCATATTTGTTCTAATTTAAATTTTGATCTCTTAAGACTTAATTGTTCTAAATAAGCCAAATTTTATTTTATTTTGCAAAACTGAGCACCAAACTTTTTTCTCTCGATATTGTAAGATCCTTCTACCAAGACAACCAAAATAAACTACTAAGTTAAATCTCAAATAAAAAAATATAAAGGGATCAAATTGAGAAAAAAAAGATTGAGGGATTGAAATTAAAAAAGGGACATGAACTTCCCCTCTGACCGAGCAAATCAGTCCCTGAAGTTGAAAAAAAATTAAGACTGAATATTTTTTTAAAACTTTAAATTATTTTAAATTAACAAAACTATTTTTTTCGCCGAACTAAGAATTAATAGAGTAAAGAAACATTTCCTCTCCATCCTGAAATCTCCATAAGCATGCATGAAAAAAAAAATCACCAAGACCAATCACAAACAAAAGCAATTTAAATGAGCAAATGAAAAGAAAAAGAAATTGGGAGAGCAAAATGTATAAGATCTTAGGAACAAAAAAAAAAAAACATTGTTCAAATAAACAATACTCACTGTCATAGTTTACAAAGAAAGATTGAGGGGTTTTTTTTTTAAATATAGAAATTTATCAAACTTTTTTTTTTCTCCTTTGTCTTTTAATTTCTCAAAATATTGTTCTACATGCCATTATTCACTCTCTTATATTATTATTCACACTATTATTGCGGACTCCCACCATGCTTTTATTTTGTTAAGAAATGAAAAAATTAAAAGATAAAGACCAATATCAAAAAACAATTACGAACTAGATAGCCTAAATTTCAAAATCCAAACCAAACCCATTAATCTATAGACTAAATTTTATAGAAATGTTTATAATAAGAACACTTTGGATGTATATGGATATGTAAAGGTAATCATACTATCATACTATAATACTATATATATATATATATATATAATAATAATAAAAAAAGAAAAGAAAGAAGTAACAATATGGGGAAATAGAGGAAGCTCATCAAAATCAAATCTTCCTTGGAGTGCGTTTTATTCTTCCATGCGAACTGAGGATGGATTGATTCTTCCACGATGGGTCGGTGTTGTTTCTCTCCAAAAGTAGAAAAGCTTGAGAATGGGAGAAAGCAAAAGGCTACGCCCGTGCCTTGGCCTTATCCTCTTCGGGTCCCACAGTTCATAAAACTGCTCGCCTTGTGTGTAAGGACGCAACACTCCCATTACCATGCGCACCAAAATTATGTACATCAATGGTGGATGTTTGATCGGTTCTTGGACCATTACCCGGTTGAAATTAACGCTTATGATTGGTTGCACCAAGGATACACAGCCTAATATTGTTTGAGAAAAAAATAACTTTCTGTATTGTTGAAGAGAAAAAAGAAATTTATCGATCAAATCTTCCAAAATGTTAAGGGTTGGAAAAAAAATTAAAATTAAAAATTAGGACTATGATGCAGGTTGTGTTATTGTTGCTGGCGTTACCAAATTGTGCTGCAAGAAGTACTGTAATTTGATTAGGTGTGCTTCTCCCAGTAGCACAATCAAATAAAAATATAAAGGGAAAATTACATTTAATATTTTGTAGGGTGGTTCATATTAAAATTATTATACATAAAACTAAAAGGTCAGAGGAAATCATTACTTTTCCGCATCCAAATGCACTGTGGAGTAATCTACAATTCATTTCTCTTTTTTTTTTTTAACTTTATTTTTGCAATTTTTTATTTTTTTTCCAGCTTTCCCTTTTTTTTCTTTTTTTTTTTCAGTTTATTTTTTTTACCAAAATTACTTTTTTTTTGCCAACTTTCCTTTTTTTTCTATTTTTTTTTCAAAGTTATCTTCGTTGATTTTACTTTTTAAATATTGAGCTGGTTAAAAATTTCTCTTTGTAATTTTTTTCTTTAAAATACTGTGAATTGCTACGGTGTTTTCCGATATAGTTTCTCTACTTTATTTTTTTATTTTTCAAAATTATATTTGTCGATTTTTTTATATTGAGCTGATTAAAAATTTAGTTTTGTAATTTTTTTCTTTAAAATATTGTTGATTGCTATAGTATTTCTCCGCATGGTTTTTTGTTTTTGTTTTTTTATGATTTTCTTTCAAATTATATTTTTTGATTTTATTTTTTAATATTGAACTAGTTAAAAAATACAGTTACAATATATGAGGAAAGCACTGTAACTTTCCTCGCAAATTACTGTGGATTGCTACAGTGTTTTTTCCTATATGATTTTTTTTCTGTTTTGTTAGGTTTTTTCATAAAATTATCTCTGTCAATTTTATTTTTTAAATATTAAGCTGGTTAAGAATTGCAATTATAAGTAAATACAAGTTTTTCCTCACAAAACACTATGGATTGATACAATTTTTCCTCACAAGGTTTTTTTCCAGTTTCTTTTGTGTTTTCTTTTTTTGTAATATTTTTTTCCAAAATTATCTTCGTTGATTTTATTTTTTTTAATATTGAGTTGATTAGAATTTAACTTTGTAATAAAGCTTAATCATGTGGGGAAAATATTACAGCTTTTTTCACAAAACATTGTTGAAAATTAGAATTAGAAGTCATTACAAATAAAGCTAAATTATGTGGGGAAGCATTGTAGCTTTCATCACAAAACACTGTGAATTGCTACAGTGTTTCCAACATGATTTTTTTTTCTCTTTTTTGGTGTTTTTTTTGTTATGTTTTTTTTTTTTCTAAAATTGTCTCTCTAGGTATATTTTTTTAATATTGTGATGATTAAGAATTTAGTTTCGGAATTTTCTTTCTTTAAAACACTGTGAATTGTTGCAGTATTTTTCCATATGATTTTTTTTATAATTTTTTCCAAAATTATCTTTGTCCATTTGTTTTTAATATTGAGTTGGTTAAGAATTATAATTATGATAAAGCTAAATCATATTGGGAAAGCGTTGTAGTTTTCTCACAAAACACTATGGATTGCTATAGTATTTCTCTAAATAGTTTTTTATTTTATTTTATTGGGGAAAGCACTGTAGCTTTTTTTACAAAATATTGTCAATTGCCACAATGTTTTTTCTCATGGGGTTTTTTTCCTTCCAAAATTATCTTTGTTCATTTTTTTTAATATTAAGTTGGTAGAGAATTTAGCTTTGTAAGTTTTTTTTGCTTTTTATTAACATAAAAGCTAAACACGTGGCGAAAACACTGTATCTTTCCTCCCAAAACATTGTGGATTGCTATAAATCATTTTATATAGTCTCTAAGTTTTGATCACCAACACAACTTTTTTTCCCATCATGAAATATTGGCTCCATCATACCTTTAGTTTCTATTAATTATCTAGCGCTGGTTCACAATTATAACACTATTAAATATATTTGTTTTATAAGCCGGCGATAGTGCACGGGCATGCCATCTCGTACATAAAACTAAAGGGTGTGGGGAAACAATGGTTTCCCGACACCCAATTGCACTGTGGATTACAACAGTAATCCACGGTGCTTTCCTCCTTTTCTTTTTCACTTTTTTTATTTTTTTTCAACTTTTCCCTGTTTTCTTTTTTTTTTTTCGTTTTCTTTTCCCAAAATTACTTTACTTTTTTCCACCCAACTTTCCTCTTTTTTCTTTTTTTTTCATTTATTTTTTTTGTCCAAAATTATCTTTGTTGATATAACTTTTTAAATATTGAGATGGTTAATAATTTCGTTTTGTAATTTTTTTCTTTAAAATAATGTGGATTGTTACAATATTTTCCCATATAGTTTTTCTATTTTTCAAAATTATATTTATTAATTTTTTTTTATGTTGAGCTGATTGAGAATTTAGTTTTGTAATCTTTTTTCTTTAAAACATTGTTGATCACTACAGTGTTTTTCTGCAAGGTTTTTTTTATGATTTTTTCTGAAATTATCTTTTTTGATTTTATTTTTTAATATTGAGCTGGTTAAAAATTACAATTACAATATGTGAGAAAAACACTGTAACTTTCTTAGCAAATTACTTTGGATTGCTACAGTGTTTTTTCTCACATGATTTTTTTTCCTGTTTTGTTATGTTTTTACCAAAAATTGTCTTTGTAAATTTTATTTTTAAGATATTAAGCTGGTTAAGAATTACAATTAAAAGTAAATACAAGTTTTTCCTCACAAAACACTATGAATTGTTACAGGTTTTCCTCACAAGGGTTTTTTTTTTCCAATTTCTTTTGTGTTTTCTTTTTTTGTAATATTTTTTTCCAAAATTATTTTCATCAATTTTATTTTTTTAATATTGAGTTGGTTATAATTTAACTTTGTAATAAAACTTAATCATGTGGGGAAAGCATTGTAGTTTTCCTCACAAAATATTGTGGATTGCTATAGTGTCTCTCCATATAGTTTTTTTTCTTATGATTTTTTTTAAATTATCTTTGTCAATTTTATTTTTTTAATATTGAGTTAGTTGAGAATTAGAATTAGAAGTCATTACAAATAGGGCTAAATCATGTGGGAAGTACTATAGCTTTCATCACAAAACACTGTGAATTGCTACAGTGTTTCCAACATGATTTCCCCCCCTTTTTTTGGTTTTTTTTTGTTATTTTTTTTTCTAAAATTGTCTCTCTCGATTTGATTTTTTTTAATATCGAGCTAATTAAGAATTTAGCTTTGTAAGTTTCTTTCTTTAAAACACTGTGAATTGTTGTAGTGTTTTTCCATATGATTTTTTTATAATTTTTTCCAAAATTATCTTTGTCCATTTTTTTTAATATTGAGTTGGTTAAAAATTTAATTACAATAAAGCTAAATCATATTGGGAAAGCGTTGTAGTTTTCTCACAAAACACTATGGATTGCTACAGTATTTCTCTAAATGGTTTTTTATTTTATTTTATTGGGGAAAGCACTGTAGCTTTCTTCATAAAGTCAATTGCCACAATGTTTTTTCTCATGGGGTTTTTTTCCTTCCAAAATTATCTTTGTTAATTTTTTTTAATATTAAGTTGGTAGAGAATTTAGCTTTGTAAGTTTTTTTTGCTTTTTATTAACAGAAAAGCTAAGTCACGTGGCGAAAATACTGTATCTTTCCTCTCAAAACATTGTGGATTGCTACAAATCATTTTATATAGTCTCTAAGTTTTGATCACCAACATAACTTTTTTTCCCATCATGAAATATTGGCTCCATTATACCTTTAGTTTCTATTACTTATCTAGCGCTGGTTCACAATTATAATACTATTAAATATATTTGTTTTATAAGCTCGCGATAGCGCGCGGGCATGCCATCTCGTATTAAAATTATTTGCTATAGTTTGATAAATTACTATTTACATCACATGTAAAGAAAAATTTTAAAATCAAACAAAATAATCAAATTACCCTCATATATATTATATAAAAAAACACTTGACATATCAATTACACAAAATTCCTCTTTCTTCAAACATGATTTATCGTTTCTCTCAATGATATGAACCCAAATCAAAACCTAATCTAGTGTTTTTAATCATTTTTTCCTTTTCTAGTGAAGAACATAGTTTTTTCAGATAAGATTTCTCTTTTCTCATGCTGTTGAAATCTCTCTATTTTCTTTGAAAGTAACTAGTTTTTTTTTTAAGGTTATTGTTATCATTTTTTTTTAATTTGATCTATTTGTTGTCATTATTTTTTTGTTTTTTTATCATCAACTTATTTAACCTAATCCAGTTAACGACTTGAGTCGCAATTTTTTTTCCATTTGTAAAACTCAACATCTTTATTAATTAGCATATTTCCTTGTTTAGGGTTGTAAAACTTGTATCATTTAGACTTTTCTTCATAGCCCGCAAAGAACATCTTTTTGCTTTTGTTATCTAACTTGGTCCTTACTTGATCATCAACATGCACATAACCAATGCTCCCAAAAACTTTTAAATGTGAAATATTTGGCTTTCTTATACTCCATGCTTCTATGGTGTCATGCCATTCAAGCCTTTAGTAGAAAACTTATTTGAAAAATAGATAGCACAATCTACAGCTTCGGTCCAAAACTCTTTAGGAATCTTCTTGGTTTTGAGCATGCTTCTTGCCATGTTAAAGACGCTTATATTTTTTCTATCCACCATGCCATTTTGTTGTGGGGATCTAATCACCTTTAAAAGTCTCTTTATACCACGATCTTCACAAAACTCATTAAAATCATTAGAACAAAATTTAAATAATGATTTTATAGAGTAACCATTTTGTTTTTCAACTAATGCCATAAACTTCTTAAAACAATTAAATACATTAGACTTTTTTTTTAAGAAATATAACCATGTTCTTCTATTATAATCATCAATAAAAAATAGGAAATGCAAATTTTTACCAAACGAACATGGTTTGATAGGACCATAAACATCGAGATGTATTTTTTATAGGGGTTGACTTGCTCTTGATATAGACTCCTTTGAAAAGGTCTTGCGAAATTGCTTGCCCACTAAACATCCTTCACACAACTGATTTAAATGTATAATGGATGATAGACCATTCAACATCTCTTTTTGTGTCATCATTTTCAAGCTATCAAAGTTTGCATGTCCAAGTCTCATATGCCAAAACCAAGTCTTACTTTTCACACATGCATTTAGGCACATCCGTCTCTATGTTTAGCAAGAACTTTCTATTCTTTATTATGGCTACCTTTTCAATTATAGCTCATTTAGTGTCAAGTAATGTCAAAGTATGATATTTCATCTTAATCCCATATCCATTGTCGTAACCCATTTTTGGGTTATTCCCTAAATTCACCTTTTCTCTTCCAAAAATAAAAAAAATATATTTGGACTAAAAACAAAAAAATCTAAAAAAAATAAAAATAGTGAGAAAAGGATGTCGGAGCGCCTAGAAAATGACTAGAAATTTGTTGAGGATGTTCAAAAATACAAAGATTGAAATTTGACAGTATATTTTTTTACAGATAAAAAGCCTTGTTGACAAAAAAAATTCAATTTGAAGAAAGAAAGGTCCAAAAACAAATATTTATAGACTCAATTAAATTTTATTGGAGGTTTAATTGAATTTATAGAGGGTTTGATTGTAAGAGAAATTGATTTTTTAAGACAATTTGGGTTCTAATTAGAAGAAATTAAAGTTTAGGAGTCAAATTATAATTTTTAAGAGTTGAGTTGGTCAAATCAAGGGCTTAATTGCATAAATATTGAAGTTTAATGGTCAATTGAGGATTTAATTAAATAAATTCAAAACCAAGAACCAAACTGGAAAACGATGCTGAAATATGGGGTTGAATTGAAGTTCGTTAGGGGTGAAATTAAACAAAATTGAAAGTTTGAGGCCAATCAGAGGTGTCATTAGAGATAATCATAAATTAAAAGACTAAAGTGTAATTGGCAGAAAAAGACACCGCTTATCTTCTTCTTCAGAGGGCCTGCTCGAGGGGTCTTCTTCCCAAGGTGCTTGACACCCCATTTCTTCCCTAAATTAGATGAAACTTGCATGAAAATGATCTCCTAACACCTGACTACACGCTAGTATAAACCGTTCAGACTGATTGAGGCTTTAGAGGTGGTGGAACCGCCCCAAAGTGGCCAACCTGACCAGCCATTTTTCCTGCACAAAACTGACAGTTCATCATTGTTACTTTGAACCAATGGTTGGGATGCTTTCGGGTCGAACCAATGGATGAGATTTTGCACAAGAAGAGACAAAGTGTCCCTCTTCCACCGCCTATAAATAGATTTGATCTTCATGCTCCAGAGGTGGAGAGATTGGGGTCCAAAAATGGCCAAAAAACCAGCCTCCAACACTTGATTTTTACTGCTAGCAGAACGCCTCTCTCTCTCTCCACCGAGGCGTTCAGCCACCAACATCGTCACCACTGGCTTGAACACCTCCATCTCCATCACAAGAAACTGCCCCACCACCTCATACAGTGAGATCGTCGCCGAGTCTCTCTCCTCTGCAAAAATTCGGTATTAAAATACCTAGTTTTCATCAAAACATTACAAAAAAATTATAAAACAATTTTTTTTTGTTTTCATGCATACGGCCAATTCTCAAAATTTTTTTTGGAAACTTTTCTTCTTCCTTCACCAGCAACCGACACCGGCCATCATTCCCTCCACCGAAGCCTACTGAGCCACCAGCCGAACGTCTTCGTCCCAACCAAGCTTCCACCGCAGGTCAGCCTCCTTCCCCTTCCCTTTCTTCTTCTTCTTCTTCTCCTTTTTCTTTGGCAGGTGCTCCACTATTCATGTTGCATGTGAACAGTAAAGAGTAATCCATTGTTCATTGAAAAAAAATTTTAAAAATTCCAAAAAAGCTTTCTAAAATTTTTTGTGATTTTCTCGTGTATTTTTCTATCTATTTTGCATAATATTGGTTTGTATTTTTATACCGTAAAGATACAAATTCGGTATTAAAATACCTAGTTTTCATCAAAACATTACAAAAAAATTATAAAACAAAATGTTTTTTGTTTTCATGCATACGGCCAAGTCTCTCAAAGATAAAAAAAATCATTTCATTTTTTTATACATAAAACATAAAAAAATTCAAAAATATGTTTTAGCATGCATTTTGGCTTTAATAACAAGTTTATTAGAGACATGAGAACTAAGCCAATATTTGAAAAATTCCAAAAAAATATTTTGTTTTCTTTTAGTATTTGGGATTACGAATTTATATGTACGAATTTATACGTAAAACGTATTTCTTATATTAAAAAGGTAGTTTTTTATTTATTTATATACATTAGAACGGATAGGCTTTTACCCGATAAGATAAGAATCTTCTTACGAATAAGAACTTTTCTTAAACCTTAGATAGACCATCAATTAGAAAACACGATAAGACCTTAGTTTTTTATCAGACAATTAAATAATACAGCTTACCTTAGGTAGGATGTATTTGGGGTGCAATCAGTCCCCGTACTCGATCTTCGAGACCAATTAAGGTTTCTAGTGGCCAAAATACTAGATGGCGACTCCCATTCCCGCTTTCCACTGATAAAAAACAAGAATTCCTTGTCTGCCCCATTTCCCGATTACCTTAAACCTGCATTGATGAAGTGGAATATTCACCGCGATGCCGCACACATACAACACCCATTCTCCAAAAATTATCCTAAGCTCAATATGTTGCTTTTCACCATTGCTATATAATAGATTTCACCAATAAATTAATGACTTCCATCTTTTAATTTATTCAAAATCATACATTTTCATTTGATGATAACTTTTGAATGATCCATAAAGGTGACATTACCTCCAATTGCTTCGTCAAGTTCCATAAACTTGTCTTTGTCTCCACACATGTTGTTGCTGGCTCTATTGTCTAAATACCATATGTTCTCTTTATCTTGCATTCTCTTATCACGCACTAGTAATATGATGGCTTCCTTCTCCTCTTCTATCACTAGATTTGCATTCTCCTCAACCTTTTTGGTTGGACTCCAGTAATCCCTAGTATAGTGACCTATATTTTGACAATTATAGCATTTAACTTTTGATTTTTCAGACCTGGGTCTCAAATTGCTTTTGTTAGTTGAATCGATCGACCGATCGACCTGTTAAGGCTGCCATGACCTCCTCTTCCAAATTTGCCTCTTCCTTTTTTTTTTATTTGTTTTGTCCATGTCCTCTACCTTATTGAGAATATCCAGAACAATCTTGCTTTGAAAAAAGTGCTTATGCACCCACGTTCTCTTTAATCTCATTGACCTTTTTCCTTATGGGTTTATAATTTTCCCATGAGATCTTGTATTGAAAGAACATCCATATTTTGCGACTCCTCTATCAGGAACATCACATAATAGAACTTTTGCAGTGAGCGTGAGATCTTTTTTATCACACGTGTTTCTTGCATCTTCTCCTAATTTCTTTTCATTTAATTGTATATAACCACTATTCTAGCAAAGTAATCTGAAATATTCTTCAATTCTAACATATGTAACTTTTCAAAGTCACCTTGTAACTTTTGTAAACGTACCTTTCTTACATTGTTAGCTCATTGGTTTGTTTCTTGCAAAACTTCTCATTCTTGTTTGGTGATGGTTGCGTTGACCACTCTCTTAAAAGTGGAATTATCCAAACATTTGTAGATGATTATTAATGCTTGTTGATCATTCTTTCATCCTTTTGCATGACCTCTCTTGGGGCTAAAGTCAACATTATTCCTGTGATAGACTCTTTAAAGCCTTTTTCAATCATCTTTCATACATCTTGGGAACTTAGCCAAGCGTTTACTCGAATACACCAAATTTTATAATTGTCCTTTGTCAACCTAGAACATTGAAGTGGAAAGTTTGGATTGGCCATGTCAAATAATCAAACCAAACTCTAATACCACTTGTTGGAAGAAGGATGGGTGTGGTAGAAGATCAAAAAACAGTAATGAAAAGTAAAAAACTTAAGAAAAAGAAGAAGATTGAGAGGAAGATATACTTTTATTAAGTGTTTCTCTATAAGCTCTCTTAGTTATTCTCTTTCTTTTGTACTACTTAATAATACTAAATTAAAAGTCTTTTTATAGGCATTAAGTTTTAGACAATCAAGGAATTAAACTAATACAAGGTGATCCTAATCTGAACAGGAATTGTATTCTGCAGATTGAATCGGTTGACCGTCTCAAGTTACTCCACTTGGTTGCTCTGTCTCAACCGGTCAATCTGTTCCTAACCAGTCGATCGGTTTAACTAATTTCCAAGAATCAATTTACTTTCAATAGTAAGGTGAGTCCAAGGGAACTTGTGGTCAATATCCTAAGGAAGACGCAAAGTTTATCCATAGATAGTCTTGTTGGACCATGTATATACCTATGGATGGATCCACCATATAGGCAGTGTGGGAACTTACCCACACTGCAAAAAAAAAAAAAAATCACATGTAGGCAATGTGGGCACTTACTCACTCTGCCCAAAAAAAATCAAATGAAGTATATATCATGTTGAAATCAGTAATGGGTTTCGAAAGATAAAAGATTTAGGAAACATTTAAAAAAGATTTATTTTGAGAATGAGAAAATAATTATAAGGAATTATAATGGAAATGATAAATGAAAGTTAAGAAAGAATTGCGCAAAAAAGTGTTGATGTAAATCCTTATTAAAAATCAATAACATTAGTGTGAAACTATAGTAAGCCTGTAAATAAAAGAAATGATGAAAAAAAAATATTTTTTGGAATACAAAAATGATCTCGAGGACATAGTAAAATAACTGATATGGTTTTAGCAATGATTGAATAAGAAAATTTGGATTTTGATGTAAAATCACTTACTAATTAATTTTACGCTATCGGGCATAACTCTCAACCCGGCTGTTGGATTGAGTTAAAATTTTATGAGGATCCTCTTTACACATTGCTCTATTTTGGGTTAAACTTCGTACATAATCTAAGATTGGAAAGGCCATGCGAGAATATCAACAGTCAGACAAAAATAACATGTAGGCTCATTAATGATATTTTTGTAAATAAATTGGGAAAACTAGAAATTCAGCTTCTTCTTCCACTTTAAATTGTCGGCCAGTGCTGAAAAAAATTAGAAGAGAAAAAAAATTTGAAAGCTTCCCCACTAAAACCTTGGAGAGAAACCAAGATTTAAGGCAAGATAGATTAGGAAGTGAGTATTGAACACATCTAACTTAAGAATTAAGTGGAAAATCAAGTGAGAGAAAGGGAGTAAAGAGAGAAAACTCACGACATTAAGAGGAAAAAAGAGGAGGACCATAAAACTTTGTATGTTTAACATTTAAAGTTCATATCATTATCGGGTAAAATGTTATAAACTCGTTTGTACAAGTTTAAGTAAATATTAACAAAGTTTATGCAAAATTATTAAATTTTGAATTAGGGTTTTTAAATGTTAAATTGAGGAAAAGTGAAATTATAAAATGTTTTTGGGATGGAATAAGATGTAAATGACTCTAAATAACGCATAATTAAAGAAGAAAAATTTGGTGTTTACGGTGAAAATAGAGCTAGCTATTTATTGGGTGGATGGGAATTTTTGGAACCAAAGTAAATATTTGTTAGTTATGTATATTTAGTATGTGTAACATGTGTTGATGATGATTAAAATGAATTTAATTATGTTATGTAGTTGTAATTGTAGTTGAATTTTCAATGTAACTTGAAAAAAGATTATGAGAAATTGATAAAATAAATAATATATTGTTATGTGTTGGCTGGTTGAAATAAATAATTTATGATTAGTTATATGAATGATTAGATGAATGATAGTTTGATTACTTATATTAAAAAAAAGTTGATAATGAGAAGATCCTATAATATTTTGTCTCAAGGAGCAATTGTGAATTATAAAAAAATAGAATTTTATGAAGCATCTTTTTATAATATATGTAAATTTTTTAACTTTGTATTAGAAGTTTACAATTTTTGAATTTTTTGAATCTTAATTAATTTAATTATATACTTATATTATTTTGACCTATTAAAATTGGATGCTAAATTAAACCCGTCCCTGTAGATACCCATATAGAATATAATGGGTTCTAAAGGAAATCCCAAATTTCATCCTTCATATATATATATATATATATATATATATATATATATATATTTGTGCTATTCTCTTGTATATTTCTTGGTCATTCAACTCTTCAATCCTAGATACGTCAGTCATCCAGCAAAATATGTAAATGGAACTCCAACAGTTTTGTTTTCATGGGAATAATATTTGATTAAAGATCAACACAGAGTTATGCCTTTGACAACTAATTAAGTTAATTAAATGGTAAATATATTTATTAGAGTGTGCATTCATGCATCTTCGTATGCGTAATTCCCAGTTTGTAGCGCAAACGGCATGCAGTTAAGTTCATATATTTCACAAACTCGCAAATTTCTTGGCAGAATTTGAAGAACTACAGTGCAATCTCAAAGCCTCTCACTTGAGATAATTCTTATTTGATTGATTGATTGATATATTTTGTTCTACATAAGTTGTACATCATCCATAAAATAGACTAGTTCCATAATCAGCCATTTTATTTTTAACTCGCGCGATCTATCACGATCAGCTTGGCTTTGAAACAGCTTTTTCCCACAATGAAGTCTTCAAACCCTGCAAAAAAAAAAAAAAAAAAAAAAAAAATCCATCATATAATACCTTTTAGCTGTTGTTATCATCACAGATTTATAATGGTATAGATAGCAAGGAACAAGTACAGTTACACTTACTGGTCGTATTGAATTACGACTTTGCCAGCATTAGGATCAGCGATCTGGGAGAAAGCTTCTTTCGAAAGATTGATGACTCCATTACATCCTCTTCTACAATAATCGACAACTGTTACAACGACACTACCTTGTTTGCATGGTTTTGGAGCTTCATTTGCACCTCGTATGCACGACACTCTGTATTTTCTCCCGCATGCTGTTCCACCATTCCACAGAGCATCACTCACCCCAGCAACCATAACTCCATCGTTCCTGTTTCCGTAACACTTAGAGGCTGCAAAATTAATACAAAGAGTATTTACAAAAATTGATTAGTAACCATGGTCCGAGAAGGGAGAAGGCTTCAATTTTTGCCACAAGAACTAGCTCATCATCAAAGACTCGCGGAAGGATATTATACCTACTGTGAAGAAAATTAATATGTGCTAGTGCTCAAGAATTTCTAAATAACAAGTTAAAGGAAAACAAAACCCTGTAGTAATTAGCAACTCAGATATGAATTTACTGTCAATAGATGCAAACGTAGTTCATGGAATCATGAGATTTATAACTTACGAGTATAAGGAGGATCATAGAAAACGGCATTTCCTTGTGCAGCATGCGCAGCGGAGATAAGGCATGATACAATGCCTACCATTATAAAAACTGATTCAATCTTATAACCCATTTCTTCTTCTTTAAGGTCTAAGGAAAAAAAGACCAAGTAATTTCGTGGCGCAAACCTGACTCTTTCTAGCTGCTAATTTATAGAAGAAGTTGCCTATGAAGAACAGGTTTCCTCCATTTGGAGAGTAAACAAGGGTGCATTTACTTGCTTAGCCTTCATGGGCCCGGCCCTCCCCCTTCACTAAGGAGAGGGTAAACCGCCCATGACTTTCATCATTGGTTTAAATTAATTGACTTTGCCCTTCTAGACTAACATGTCTGTCTAGTCTTTGCAGTCACCTTCGTGGAAAGAGGCGGAGAAAAAAAGGAGTGCAGATATTCAATGTTCGGTTAATTAAAATTTCCATGTTCTTCAGTGTAGAAGAATGAAAAGAATTCTACGAAACGTGGAAAGACCATTACTGCATTTTGCTTATGTCTATGTTCCCATTGGATTTTTCATGTTCTCTTTCAAACTAACGCACTTCATTCTGTCTTAACACTAATAAACAGTACTTAATTACAGTTTAACAACTCTTTTTAACATTTAAGGTGTGTTTCATAGTATAATAGAGATTGCTTTTTTAAAATAATAGAAATTTTTTTCCCGTAAGAATTTGTTTAGATATACGAGTCCATAATAAATTTAAAATACTAGATTTATTAATGACTGTAAATCTTTGTTCGAAGCCATAAACGGATCATCGGTTAGGAACTCATCAATACCTTTAAACCATATATAGATCATACAATATAGTTTACTTGAGGTAAGGTGTGTTAAGGGTGCTAATACTTTCTCTAACCACAACAAATATCTTACCTTAGAATTTCATATAAGACCAGTCCACCCAAGTCTCCTAATGATCTTGAACCGAATAACTGGGTTGCGACTCCTCGATGCCGACGTCCCGCCATGTTATGCGTGCACATGCGACAATGCTTTTCGCTGGAAAATACATCAAAAAAATATTTTTTTTAATTTTAAAAATTATTTTTAATATTAGTAAATTAAAACGATATAAAAACAAAAAAATAATTTTTTATGAAATATTTTTGGGGACACGTTCCCAAAAAA
>Ga0325410_1003022_pt1 | contig 18874 bp, 7 predicted proteins | sample PopdelMetagenome_16_FD_206182 | JGI IMG/M metagenome (GOLD analysis project Ga0325410, IMG submission 206182) | Populus deltoides microbial communities from Bellville, Georgia, United States - Xylem-PdIQD-R3 | ecosystem: Host-associated > Plants > Phyllosphere > Stem > Wood/Secondary xylem... | reverse complement strand
AAAGTTTAATTTGATCCCTAAAGTTTTATATTTTGCATATTTAGTTTTTTAACTTTTATATTTTAGTAAAAAAAACTTCATTTATTTGGCATTTCAATCCCTTACTATTGTTAAAAAGGACAGAAAACATTGCTAAAAGAGAGAGGAGATAAAAACACTCTCGATAATCACATTCTAATCACCAATAACTATGATTTTGATGCTTATGAATGGAAACTCAATAAAGATGGTTTCTATTTTTAATGATGCATGAAAAAGTAGATCAAGGTTTGATAGATTTTTTAATTTAATTTTGAGTTTTTAGTTCGATTAAAATATTTTTTATAATTAAAAAAAAAGTTTTAGAGGTTGATATAATTTTTTTTTTGTTAAAAAAGGTTGAAATTTGAATATTGGAGTTCAAAAACTTAAGACCTTTATATTTACCAAAATTTGTGATACAGGAAAACATATCCAACTAACACCTTTTTCTCTTGTCTTGAAATCCTACTAGAAACATTGCACGAGTATGTAGCTAATGTTCTTTAAAAATAATATTTAAATAATTATCTGATTATGCCATAGTTTTAAAATAATATTAGGGCTTCTTATGACAATATTAATAATTATTTTATGGATAATTATACATGTATTTAATATGTATATTTTCTTTTTTATTGTGCTTATGAATATTCAATGGGAATAAAACGTCTTTTTTGTTATTTTCTTATTGTGAAATTTTATATACTTTTTTCTCACATTTATTATTCTTACAATTTTAATATAATTGGATCAAAATCATTGAATGATGTTTTTGTTTTTATTTTCTTTTAAGATTATGATAAGCTTTTTTTCCTTTTAAAACAATGCTTTGGATAGAAAAAAGATATCTTTTTGTCAAGAAAAAAAAACAAAGAAACACATGAATAAGGGAAGGGATGATACATATTTTTTTCTCCTTATTTGAATCTTTCTGAAGCCAAGGCATGCTTGGCTTTTAATTTCTTTTATTTTTTTTCTTATTTTATAAAAAAATTATTTTTATTCAGTGTTTTTCTCTAAACACTCTTAGCTATTTTCTCTTTTTTGTGCACAATGCTATAAATCATAAGCCTTTTCATTGAGACAAAGTCATAAATAGTTAAGAAATTAATCTAATATAAAAAAATTCTAATTTAATTAATTACTATCGATTTATTCTTAACTAATCAATCTATTTAACTAATTTCTAGAGATCAGATTACTTTTCAACATATATAGATGTCATTTTCGGTAAACCCGTTTTTTCTTCAAAGCTAGTCTTTAGTCTTCTAAAGCAAAAGTGGCTGCAGATAGTAGGAAAAAAAGGTAGGGAAATTGGATTTTTGGAGGTGGAAACGGGGGAAAAACAAATGAATACATGAGGATAAGTTGTTTGATTAGGCTTTAATTAGGTGTTAATTACAGTATAGAGGAATTGTAAATTCAAACAAGAAAATAATAAAGAGTCTGTCCAAATACACATTGGACTCGCCAACAATTAATTATGAAGAATCAAACGAGAGAGCATATGCTTTCAGCTTTAAGATAAGATTCACGTTGGGTACGTATATAGATATATCACCATCACTTGCTCCAGTGCAAAACATCTGATGCCATTTTACTTGTTCTGAACATTATAGTTTATGAAGCCTTTAGCTGGCATCGATCCGGTTGGAGCAACTAATTCGAGCAACTCCCTGTCATCTTGGAATTTAACCATGTCTTCCTCAGTTAATTGCACCTTGGCCTCTATTCCTTCACCAGATACAGTACTGTCCGTAAAAACAATCTGATTCTTGAAAGTCAAGCTCGGAGAACCAGCCCATATCGGCTTCCCCCACCCAAAATCGGCTTCATATATAGGGAGTCCGCATAAGCTAGTGAAGGTGAAACGTACCACCTCCCCTCTCGCAACTCTTTGGACTTGCTCTCCCACCGAACCCAACATGCCCCCTTTCTGAAGCGTTTTCACGTACTCACTATCTACTTTATTTATCGACTTTCTTATTTGACTAGCTAGATTGCAACCCTCACCCACAGATGGAACTGTTTTGGCAGCCCTGGAGATGTTTCCGAAGGAGTATTCTGATCGTGGCGGGCACATTTTTGACTGCAGATTCATGTAGTGCACTAGTTCATGGGCTGTATCTGTTTTCCATTCTACCATGGTTGCAGCTACGATTCGGCTCCATAGGAAAGCTGATAAGACATCAATAGGAGATGGGCGTTGCAGTTTTTCTGTATTTGTCGCTTTATAGTATTTGGCTGTAAGTGCCTCTATGGAAGACTTACTGAAAACAAACCTTTTCGCCACAATATTCGTTTTAAAGATAGGATTTCTTGGGTTATATGATCCAAAGAGACTCCTGGCGGGGAAGAGGGTGGCCGATTCGAACCGTGGACGCTCTTGGTCAGGTTCACCACGAAAAGTGGCAGCCCAACTTTTGAAAAACACGAAAAAAGAAAAGATATCTGATATCTTGTGGGATATGCACAAACCAATACCGATTCCTCCACATTCAAAGATGTTGAATTGGAAGCCTGAGAGAAATTCGTGGTCACCATCAAATTCAAATGGGAGAAATTTGTTGAGGTCGCCAGGTTCTCGACTCTCAAGTACATGAACAAGCTTACACTTGACTCGTACTTGCAGAAATGGGACTCCCCCCATCGTTGCAATCTACGTAAATATTGTCTTTAAGGCGTCCGGCCAGCGGATAGAAGTGAGTTAAGACATTGGACAAGGACTGCTGAAGCTGTTCAAGAATCTCAAGGTTGTCGAATTTAGTGTGTCAGCATCATCTGCTGGATAGAAGAAAACGAAAGAATTATACACTGGTGGACATAGTTGATCGGTAAAGGAGAGTTGGTAATGGCGAAGGTGATCAAGGGTTGGAGAAGATGGCTTTATTATCTGTTCCATTTCAGTCTTCATCCTCTCTTGGAGAATTCTCGAACACACAGAGGAAAAGTTTATCTAGTAGTAGCTAGCTAGGTTAAACTACAAAATGTGCCAGAGAGCAACTTCTATCTTTTCTTATAGAAGAGGAATTAATTAGACCACACATGGCCATTGGAGTATTATATTGCTCTCCTACTTGGAGTCATATTCTTCGAATCGTTCTAACTTGGCAGGTTGATCAGGTATTTAGTTAATTCAGGATCAGGTTAAAAAAAAAATAAAGTAAAGAAAAATTTGGTGTGATTGGGGGAGTTCATCTAGTAAAAAACTCGATTATAATCCATTAATTGTTTTTTTTAATTAAAATGACGTTATTTTAATTTTTTTTTAAAATTGACCCAGCTGACCCGGTGACTTAATCAAAATCCAGAACCCAAATCTTAAACCAGGCCAGCCATCAGACCGAATCTAAAAACAATGCATTACGCTTTATATATATATATATATATATATATAACTATAACGTAATGTATATTTCTTTCCAGCTCTTATTGATTGTTTTATTTATATATCTTTAGGCATTTACTAAGGGAAAATGTACAATAGTGGTATACCAACTTTTAGCCCTTCTCAATTAAATACATGAATTTTAATTTTTCTCATTTCATAAGATTGTGTAAATCGAGTACTTTCATACCAAATCCATGATAAATATCTTAGTTGAATTAGTAAATGATTCATTTATTTTAATTAATCATAAAATAGTTTTTAACCATAGTACAGATAACTTCCTATTAATTAAAAGAACTTTCTTTTAACATGATTTATTTTAATTGAGGATATTTTTATTTATTAAATATAACATTAATTTGGAAAGTAACTTTACTAAAAAAAAAAAATATTGATGAAACTGTCCTGATTGAAAAAAGTTACGTGAACAAAAAGGAGTGCTTGATTTTGATAGATGGTGAAAAGCTTGTTTATATTGTAGTTATGATTGTTTTTTGAAGTGTATTTTTATTTAAAATGTATTAAATTATTATTATTATTATTTTTTAAAAATTATTTTTGATATTAGCGTATTAAAATGATTTAAAAATATTAAAAAAATAATTAATTTAAAAAATAAAAGATCACAGGCATGGACAAGCGATATACGTCAACAAATCTTATGATTTGATTTAATTCTTTTTTAAACAGGGAAATGTCGTATCCTTTGTCGCAGCTTAGATCTTGATTGCATTTTTTAATACTATTCTTTTTATTTAATAATTTTATGCCTTTTAAGGTTGATGTATTCCTTTGTTTATTTTTTCTCTTACAGCATATATATATATAAGACACCACCTTCCCCTTTTTCCTTACACACCACTGCAAGCACATTTTTATAACCTATGACTTTAGCTTATAGTGATTTAGATCAAATTTGATATATTTTTTACGACTGAATGTTGGGGATTATCCGGAATCCCCTCCTAATCCGTAGCTCATGATTATAGAAATATAATAAATTATATTTATGTTATGATTCTTTCCTTCTTATTAGTCCAGCTATACAGGTAAGAAGTTTCTTCCTCATGGTTGAGCCCCTCTCCTTCAATATTATAGTTCACATGACCATCATTAAGCTATTGGCCACAAATATTTTGCTATGAAAAAGCCACCTCATTCCTCTTCTTTGATGCCAAGGTTTTGCATTGGTTTCAATTGATAGTTCTCACATGAAATCGGATTTGATTGCATTTACCACCTAAGTAATATGTTGGTAAGGATAAAGTTATTGTGGGAAATGTGGCTCCTCTTCCCATCACCCGTACAGGTACCTCTCAACCCTCTTCAAATTTAAAATATCTTGATGTTTTATTGGTATTACATCTCACCAAAAATCTCATGTCCATTAGTAAATTGACTAAAGACTTTCCTCTTCTGGCCATATTTACTAACTCATCTTTTATTATTTAGAACAAGATCACAAGAACGGTGGTGGCAACTGGAAGATGTGATGACGGTCTTTATGTACTAGAGTGAGACAATGCTGCTTTTATTTCTGTCCTAAATAAATTTGTCCTTACAACGTCATATGATCTATGACATGCGTGTCTTGATCATGTTAACCACTCTATTATTTCTTTATTAAATAAAAAAAGACATTTATTCCTTACTTCTATTTTGCCTAATCCTGCTATTTGTGGTACATGTCAAATTGCTAAAAGTCATAAACTTTCATTTTCTACTAATAATACTAGATCCAACTCTATTTTAGGTCTTATTCATTGCGACATCTGCGACTTAGCTCCTATTAAACAAAAATGAGTTTTGCATATTACGTGATATTTGTCGATGATCACTCTCGCTTTACATGACTCTACCCTATAAAATTTAAATATAATTTTATTGATATTTTTCTTTAATACCAGTCTTTTGTAGAAAATCAATATTCTTACAAGATTAAATTTTTTTGAAGTGATGGTGGTGCTGAGTTTTGTAGCAACCGTTTTCAATCTCAGCTCCACTCATCTGGTATTCAACATCAAAAGTCTTGTCCCTACATTCCTTCCTAAAATGGACGCACTGAGTGCAAGCATCACCACGTGACTGAAATGGGCAATTCATTCATGAGTACCCACTTCTTACTAGGTTGATGCTTTTAGTTCAACAACTTATATCATCAATCGGTTGCCTACCCCACTTCTTGAAGGCTTTCTCCCTTTGAGATTCTACATGGTAAAGCTCTTCTTTACATCAAATTTTATCATTTTGGTTGCAGAGTCTATCCATGTTTACGTGATTATATTACTAATAAATTTTCTCCACGCAACATTCCATGCATATTCTTGGGCTACATTCCTTTTTATAAAGGTTTTCATTGTCTAGACCTTCTTCCCTTCTAGACCAATGTCACGTACCATGCCAAATTTGATGAACTTAATTTCCCATTAATACCTAACTCTACTTCACAACCTCTTGCATCTTTAGATTTATCTAGTTTTAGTGAGCCCATGCACGCCCATGACCCACCATTATCTACCGCCCCATTGCCCATTATTCCTCCATCTAATCCTTCTTCTCGATCTCGGTCGCATGCATGTCGTCTTTGTTCTGACTATTTACCTGAGCTTATACAGGTTTCTACTGATCAAATATCTTCCACATAGCAAATCCCAGCTTCTCCTGAAGCCCCTGATCCTCTAGCACAAGCTCCATTACATTCTGAAGCTCAAGCTCATCATCATGGTCAATTTGTTGCTCCATCCTCTCACTCGATGGTCTCTCGAGCTAAAGCAGGCATTTTCCAGCCATATTATCCCACTTATCTAAGTCAACATGTCTCGGGTCTCTTACATGCCTTCCTAACTACATCTAAGCCCCATGGATTCAAGACTGCTGCCAAAAACCCTACATGACTCGCTGCTATGGATGAACTCAACGCTCTTCGTGAAAATTGCACCTGGGATCTTGTTCCTTGGCCTTCTAAAACAAACATTGTGGGTTTCAAATGGTTTTTTCATAAAAAATATCAATCTAACAAATCTATTGACCGACTTAAGACCTGTCTTATTGCCAAAGGATGCACTCAACTCCCTGATCTTGACTACACTGACACCATCAGTCTAGTAGTCAAAGTTTTTATTTTTCGTGTAGTGCTTTCACTAGCCATCACTCATGGCTGGCCTCTTCGCCAATTTGATGTTAAAAATATTTTTCTTAATGGTATTTGGTAGGAACATGCCTATATGGAGCAACCTCCTGGATATGTTGATCCCCGCTTTTCTAAGCATGTTTGCAAACTTAAAAAGGCTCTTTATGGCCTAAAGCAGGCTCTGCATGCTTGGTTTCAATGGTTCAACTCATTTATTTTAAAACTTGGTTTTACCTGCAGTCGAACTGATACCTCCTTATTTGTTCTGCATCGCTAGCAGCACATCATTTATCTCTTACTCTATGTTAATGATATTATTCTCACTGACAACAATAACTATCTCCTCAGCAGCTTCATTCGACATCTTCATTCAGAATTCGCCACCAAGGATTTAGGTTCTTTCAGCTACTTTCTTGGTCTTTAAGCCACCTCTACCTCAACATGACTCTTTCTCAATTAGACTAAGTATGCTCGCGATATTCTTACATGGGCTCAACTTCTTGATTTCAAACTGGTATCCACTTCTATGGTTGTCGCTCAGTATCTTTCCTCCGCTGGTTCCTTGTTTGCAGATATCACTCTATACTGTTCTTTTGTTGGTGCCCTGCAATACTTGACCATCACTCGTCCTAACATTGCTCATTCAGTAAACTCAGTCAGCTAATACTTGAATGGACCCACTGATGAACATTTTCAAGCTGTGAAGCGTATCCTTTAGTATGTTGATCAAAGGCACTCTTCAGTATGGCCTTTCATTCACTGCCTCCTCTTTTACTCGCATTACTGCTTACTCTGATGCTGATTGGGCTAGATGCCCTGACATTAGGCACTCCACTTCTGGTTACTCCATCTATCTTGGTGACAACCTTGTTTTTTGGAGTGCCAAAAAGCAACCTACGATATCTCACTCTAGCTGTGAATTTGAGCATCATGCCTTTACTTCCACTGTTGTCGAGATTTTATGGTTAGACCATCTCTTACGTGATTTGTACATGCCTCGTATAGATCGACCTTTCCTTCTCTGTGACAACAAGAGTGCTATCTTTTTAAGCTCCAATCCAGTCTCTCATAAGCGCTTTAAACATATCGATCTTGACTATCATTTCCTTCATGAATTTGTGGTCGCTGGTTGTATTCGCATTCAACATGTTCCTTCTACTCTTTAAGTTGCAGATGTCTTTATCAAGAGTGTTTCAAGGCCACTCTTCACATTTTTTCGATCCAAGCTACGTATGTGCTCTAATCCCATGCTTAGCTCACGAGGGGGTGTTGGGGATTCTCCAGAATCCCCTCCTGATGCTTAGCTTATAATTATAGGAATGTAATATATTGTATTTATGTTATGATTCTTTCCTTCTCAATAGTCCAGCTATACATGTAAATATTTCCTATATAAATAAAATGTAATCTCCATCTTAAAATATGGTAGTTTTCTCAAAACATTCTCACTGAATTACATAAATAAAGTTTTTTTTTTTACTTTTCTATAAAAAAATTAAAATAACTAAAGAACTGAAGGGGGTGTCTTGAATTGTAGTATAAAGTGCTTTTTAAAATAGTTTTTCATTTGAAAAATCATCAAAATAAATTTTTTTCAGATTTTTTTTGTTTTTAACATTAATACATCAAAATCATAAAAACAATATTAAAAATAACATCAATTTAATGCTTTTTTTTAAAAAAAATACTTTTAAAAAACACTTAAAAACAAAAACAGAAATTGTGTCAACCCCGGAGTCATTGTAGCAAACATCTATTAGTTAGAAGTGGACACCCGCACTAGGAGTAGATTCATGATTGCCTATGATAACAACAAAATATATAGTAAATAACTAGTTAACATTATTGCTAATTATGTCATTACTCGGTACACACACACACACCTTATGTTTTGATTATTATTTTTAAAAATTCATATTTTTGATGTAATTTGTCCACTCGCGCTTCCATTTCATATTTTTTTGTTATTTTTATCTTATTGACATTATTTTGAAAAAATTAAAATACTAAAAAATTAAAAATTAAAAATTAAAAATTAGAATTAAAAAGAAAGACAAGTGATGAAATACAAAACAAGAAAAAAAGAAATTATTTTTATTATTTTTCTCTTATAGACATTTTTTTTGAAAAAGTCAAAATACAAAAAAAATGAGAATATTAAAAATTAAAAAGGAAGACAAGTGAGTGAAATGAAAAAAAAGAAAAAGAAATTAAATTGAAATTTGATCCAATTAATTAGGAGAAAATGAAAAAAAATAAATTAAACTGTAAATAGGAGAGATTTTTAGAGAGATGAGGGGAGAAAATTAAAAAAAATTCAAAGAGAGAAAAAAAAGTTGTGTAGAAAGAAAAAAAAGATGAGGAAAAAAAGATAGAAAGAATTAAGAAAGTACAAAAAATAATAGATAAATAAATAAATCACAACCCCATTAACAACTCTCTCTCTCTCTCTTTCTCGATCTATCTACTTCAGTCTAGCCACCATCCTTACCATGGATAGTTCCTTCATCACTAACAACAATAGAGATCCACTACTAGAATAATTTCTCCCTCACCTCAACCACATAGTGAACAACCCCTCAACATCGTTCCATCTCTCTCCTTCATTCCATTCGAGAGCCTTTGTAATAGTTATGGCCAATACACGACCCAACCACCCACCTACAACCCAACCATTTCCTTTTCCACCACAAACAATAGCAATAAACCAACGATAAAAGAAAAAGAAAAAGAAAAAGAAAAAGGAAGTGAAGCTCAGTGTCAGAATAAAAAGGAAGAGGAAAAATCATCACACCTGACATCTAGTTGATGCACTTCCACCATTCATCGACATGTGATCTCCTGCCATTCACTGCCATGTGGCTGTCACACACCGCCGTGAGCCACTACTATCCAAATCAGTTTCAATCGTTTTCAATCACACCTAGCCATTACTAAAGGTTTTGTTTGTAATCATACATAGATCAAGAATCAAGCATCTATTTTTTTCGATTAACACTCAAAAGGCATGATTTGATGAAAATGTGTTTGGGCAATCAAAATACATGAATATGTGTTATTGATGCGTTTTAACCCTAAATTATTTGCTAAAGGTGACAAGCTAACATGTTTGTGCCAAGAATTAACACAAAACAACTCAAAAACAAGAGGTAAGGCAAAGTTCATGCGAAGAACATAAACCTAAAATCTGGAAAATTTCTAGAAATTAAAGAACTAATGCCAAAACCTAAATTTGGCCTTCTAGGTTTCTAAACACACTGTTTTTTATCCTCACAAACCACGTTACCAATACTAAGCATAGTTGAATACAAAAAACTAACAAATAACATCAAATCATTAATAACATTCATGAAGTTTCACAATTATTACTATTTTATTACAAAACAGATTCAAACACCAATCAAAATACCTCAAATATATCGTTCGCATGCTATTGGGCTAAAAAAACAGAATCAATCAAGCATCAAAACCAAGAATCATGCCTTTAGTGCAAGTCTCACTAACACATTGTTGACCAAAACTAGAACAAACTATCATAACAGAAGCTTGGGCAATCTAAAACATGCTTAAAACAAAAAACAAAACAAACTCTACCAAAAAACATTAGATTATTCCAATACCAAAATCAATATAAAAATACAATATGAGCTCAAACAACATCAAAAGAGATTTAAACATGAAAGCATGAATAGACAGTCCACATGGACTCCACCATTAAATGTTTACATGGTTATACTTTCTCCAAGCTTTTTGGCTATGGACTGTTGTTTTTCTTCTTCTTTTTTTGTCTTTTTCTTTTTTCTTTTCACTATCTTTTCCTTTTAAAGCTTGTTAAACCCTCTATGTTAGGCTCTTGAACCATCACACCAGGGTCTTTTCACAATGTGTTTCTCCATGTTTTTTTTTCTATTTTTCCTTTTTTTCTTGATTTTTGAGGAGGAATTTAAAGAGTTTTCCTCGGGTTTTTTATATGATCAAAGCTTAGCTCTTTGATCAAAGTAAAAGGGTTTTGGAGCACATTTCATAGTTATGAGCTCTATACCTATGTTGGTTTTTCAATGGTGGCTTTATGACAAACTTGGTTTTTGAAGGTTTTCCAAACTTGAAGATCAAATAGCTTGTTTATAGCCTTTTGATCTTGAGAGAAATGTGACCAAACTTTGATAAAAAAAACAAACCCACTAATAAGGCTTGAAGTGTGAACACACATAAAATATTAGTGGTTTTGTAAAACGGGTGTGATAATTATCGATGATTAAGTTGACCACTTTCGAGGCTTCATCTAAGCAACTCCGATGTCATCATCGTTAAAGACTACCTGATCTCGATAAAGGGAGTGCACACTTTTCATTTGGATCCAACCTTACTCGATTTGGAGGTCTGTAGCTCTATATTCATTCGTTTGAAAGTGTAAACTCGATCAGTTTAGAATATGAAAATGTAGTGATGGCCGACCAGAGACAAGATGTTATTGAGTTTGTTGAAAAAATGAGATGTAAATATTTGATGGGAGTAGCTGATATTTGTAGAGGGGTGTTTCTCAGTTGAATGGTAGTGGTTACAACCTTAAAGATGGTCGGAAATGCCACATTTATTCGTTTGAAAATGCATACTCGATTAGCAAAATTAGTTAACAATCATGCACGCTTGCTAAAGTAACTATGTAATTAAAATGCAAGGGGGAAAACAAAAGCTACTTACCTGGTGCTGGAGTTCTGAAAGAAGATCCTGTTAGTATTCGTTGCTAGAATTCTGGGAAAAACTTGGATTGCCTTCTTTACTTTTGGCTTCCCCTCCCTTCTGCTCTTTGGTCTTTTTTTTTTGTTTCTATTCTTGTGGTTAATTCTCTTTGTTTTTGGTTTTGTGTTCCCTGTTACTTTCACCTCCTCTGTTTTTTTCGCTCCCCTTACTGATAGTGGCTTTGCTTTGTATTTATAAGGAACATCCTCGGTTATGCCTCAATCCACGTCTCTTCTCCTGATAAGCATGGATGGGGAGTGCTGGTTTTTTGATGTGATTAGGATGCCAACAATCCTACCATGGTTTGACTGTTGGTGGTGGGTTTTAACCCGAACACCAGAGGCGTGTTGTGGGATGAAGGACTAGGTTGACCTGGGATTTATGGAAGACTATTTGGTCTACATTCTTCTTGGATTGAGAGGACAGGGTCTTGGTAGACCAATGTTTTTTTCTGCATATGCGCCCCCTGTTTCCAGAGAAGGAGGAAGAAGAAAAAGAAATAGTGAATATGAAACGGCATCGTTTTGGGCTGAGGTGGTCATTCTTCAATTTGGCCAATAAAGTTCTGACATCTTGCAATCAAGCCCTTATTCATGGATTTTTTTTTAATTTCACCATTGGATAAATTGCAATTGGACCCCTGTTTTTTAGCACCATTTATAAAATAGTCATTGATTTCCAATTTAATCAATTCAATCCTTAATTGACTTTTTAACTTTTAATTCTTTCAAAATTACCTCGGGAAAAATCAATTAACCTCCCTATAGTATCATTGTTTATTCACTTCCGTTCTTGGACTTTAATTTATCGTAATTTGAACCCAAATCAACCCCAAACTCTGATATTTATCAATTCTTTTATTTTTTTGACCAAATTGACTTTCAAATTTATAATTTCATCTTTATTGGTCCTCACACTTCCAATTTATGTTGTCTTGACCCGAATTTCAAATTATTTTTCATTCATTTTCATCATTTTTTTTTGCCAATTTTTATTTGTTAAAAAATTGGGTTATGACAAATGAAGTCCCTAATTTCCCATCAAACTTCAATATTTATGCAAATAAGCTCATGATTTGACCAAATTAACTCTTTAAAATTGCAAGTTGACCTCCAGACTTTAATTTTCTCCAATTAAAGCCCAAAATTGACTTTAAATATAATTTTTTTCTTCCAATTAAATCCTCAATAAAATTAACCAAACCTTTCAAAATTCTCATTGAGTACTTACATATTCAAATTTGTGTTTCTTTACCCTAGATAAAAATATTTTCACTAGTGGAGCTTTTTTCAGTTGAAATTGGCTTGCCAATTTTACCAATCTTATGCATTTTAGTCCTCTAATTTTTCCACTTGTCATCTTGGTCCTCCTCCACCAATCTTAGACAATCTCCTCTTGTGTGTGTGTGTGTGTAAAATGTGTGGTAAAAAAAGGTAACATGAGAATGATTGAAGAAACTTTTTAATGAAAGGTTTGGCAAGGACATTCTATGGAATAGAATGAATTATCAGGCATACTAGGTACTAATTAATTTTTGATGCAATTATACTGTATTGAGAATATGTTATTCGCTTTTTATTTCTCAATTAATGTTGTATTTTGGATTCGTTCTTATAATCCTAATTTTGTTTATACTAGTATAAATTTGTTAAGAAATAAGGAGCTTGTAACATATTAGAATAATTAGTATTTGTATATTGTTATGCTACGATAACTATTGCTATTGCTGTATCGTTTCTTTGTTTTGTTGGATTTACAAATGGTAAGGCAAATTGCATTGCAGGCGCATGCATGTTCTTTCTTCCACAATTAAGCTGCACCAACCAATTTCAAGCAATTAACCTCTTCTTCGTGCATCAATGGAGGGTTTGACAAATTCAACACATTCTTTTAAATGAATTGAGATATTCTATTTTCTTGGAAACATAATCATATATTTGTTAAATTTAAAATATTAAATTTCAATTGAATACACAAGATTCAGTTTATAATATAAACGGTAACAATTTAAAACATAATCTTTATTATTTTATTTTTCTCCAATAATTAATTCAGATTATTTAATTCAAAATGAATAGCTAAATTTGAAACATAATCGAACGGCCATGTAGGATCCAAATCTCTTTTCAACAGGTCCCTTTTGATCTTCATGTTTTGCCATTTTCTATGTTGCGAGTTCTTTCTTCTTCTTCTTCTTCTTCTTCTTCTTTTATTTTAATTCGTTGAATTTACATACTAAATTAATAATACATCGAAAAGCTTATAATATTACCCAGATTGATTCAACACAGTCGAAACCACACCATAAGGACATCAAGAAAGTACTTACCAATATACTAATAACGATATGTAATTAATGTAGTCTGTTTAACATTTGGTTGGGACAATATACTGAAGCAACTCCTCATCCTCTTGGAATTTGGCCATGTCTTCCTCCTTCAAGTGCACAAGTGCTTCTATTCCATCACCTGATGCAGTGTCCATGAAAACAACTAGGTTCTTGAAGGTGAGACTTGGAGAGCCTACCCATATAGGTTTCGCCCACCCAAAATCAGCTTCATACAAAGGAAACCTGCACAAGCTTGTGAAGTTCAAAGAAACCATCTCACCTCTGAGAAATCTTGCAGCTTGTTCTTTCATGAAGCCCAAGTGCTCATTGCCCTTTTGAAGTTTCTTCACGTATTCTTTGTCAAGTTTACCAATTGAGTCTCTGATCTGACTAGCAAGATTGTAGTTTTCCTCGCCAGTATCAATGGATGGAATTGTGAACGCAATCCGACAGTAGTTTCCGAAGGAGTATTCTGGGAGCGGAGGTTCCATCCTCGAGCGCAGGTTCACTGCATGAACCATGGAGTAAATTCTTTCAGCTCTTGATTCTACTTTACTGGCAGCATTGAAGCGCTGCCATATGAATACTGACAAGGCCTCAACACGTGATGGCGGTCGCTTATTTTCCAAGCTTCCACTTGCAGGACTGCATTTTTCTTTTAGCAGCTCTATTGAAGAGGAGCGGAACACGAACCTTTTTGTCACAACATCTTCTTTAGTGATACCAGTGGCTGGTTTAAACCCTGATATGTTGATAGGTGGGAAGAGAGTTGCAGAGATAAAGTCTGGTCTTGATATATGATCTGCTTCTCCTCGAGCAGTGGCAGCCCAGTATTTGATAAACGTGAAAAGTGATGATGCATCTCCAACTTTGTGTGAGATGCACAGACCAATAACAATCCCACCACACTCAAAGATGTTGTACTGGATGCCTAGAGGCAGTTCTTCAGCATCATCTAGTGCAAATGGGATCAACTTGTTGAGTTCACTAGGTTCTGGATTCTCAACAACTTGTGGAAGTCGGCACTTGACTTCTGCCTGGAAAAATGGAATGCCCTCATCGTTGCACTCTACGAAAAGGTTGTCCTTAATACGTCCGGCTAAGGGATAGTAAAGGTTTAAGACCTCAGACAAGGATTGCTTGAGCTGGTTAGGTTTCTCAATGTTGTTGATCTTGACATCACCGTCTGCTGGATAGAAGAGGAGCAAAGGGTTATAGGTTGGGGGAGAGATTTGATCAAGAAAGGAGAGCTGGTAATGGCGAAGGTGATCTGGGGTTGGAGAAGATGGCTTGATGATCTCGTTGGAGATTACTTCAATTTCAATCTTCATTTCAGCTACTTATTAACTTCTTCGTTTCCCAAAAATGTGTGTAGTTATCAATTGTGTATTTGGAATTCTACCTTCGTTGCGAATCTCTTATATAGAGCTGCTTCTACCATGAAAATGGCACAAGTAAAACCATCCATCATTTTTTATCAAACATATTTATAATTTAAAGTCCTTTTAACTCATTTTTATCATAAATTATCTATAAGAAACAACTTTTTAATCATGCCATATTAGTCTTTGATGTATAAAGAATAAGAGATAGATACCCTCATCACTAATCTATATATATATATATATATATATATATATATATATATATATATATATATATATATTATGATCACTCGTTTAATAGGAAACATTCTATAATTTATATCCTCACATATTTGGATCGATAGAGTCGCCCCACTTATATCGAAGCCACAACTTACAAAACATTCACAAATATTAAAGCTAATTGGGAGGTAAATAATATGTCATCAACTTCAATATGAGAGATCTCAAACTGAATATATCTGTGGTAGAGGTGAGGTCTTTTTCATTATGATAGGCAATGTATTTATAAAATGTTTGAATACAGTATGTCAGCCATGTCTCAAGGCATATGGGAAATTAAAAATATTGTTTGAATTGGTCTCTTACCTGCTCCTCTTATTCTACTGCTAGAATTCCTTTGTACTCCTTGTCAAGAACTTGTGCTGGACCAATAAAATTAAAACGGTAGAGAACTATACTGCAAGTTTGAAGATTATGTCCTGAAATTCGGTTCTTTGTATTAACAGATATATGCTTATCACATTCCTTCCATCCACTCAAAATGTGAAAGTCCACGCTATCCAACCACTCAACGAGTTTTAATACTAAACAGTTTAATTATTTGCGCGCTGTAAGGGTCAATATTTTTTTTTTAAATGTCAAAACAATATTAAAAGAATAGAGAATATTTTAAACTTTTTATGTCAGATAGCCATATCAGATCTAAGCGACTTGAATCTAGCGGCGATACAAAACCCAAGAGTTTACCCTTACTAGATCCAAGCAAATAACAAACAAACAGAAGACAATTGTGTATTTTAATTGTTAGGAGAGAGAAAAGAAAGAAAAAATACAAACAATCGATCATTAACGACAATCCAACCATAATCTGTCTATACACACCACACCATATGAAAGAGAGTATATCTGCGTATCTATTTAGACTGCATATGACCAAATTTGGTCTCCAGGAGGCGTTTCATGTGCCTCTTTAATAGTGTGGACGCCGCCCACTTGCTAGAACGTGTGGAAAACATGCCAACAACTTTTCAAATAAAAAAAATAGAAAAGACAACATGAAAATACTAAAACATTCTCCATGATCTTCTTAATTACATACCATACTCATGTAAATTTTATTGTCATAATCTATAGTAATCTGTGTTTGGAGTTACAGTAAAATCCCTACATCATTTAACTTTTTTTTTTTTTTTATATAGTAGATCTATAGTTATGAAATTTAGTATAATTTAGTGAGTAAATTCGATAATCAAGTCTAACCCGTACCAAGCTGGTAAGAAAAATCCAATCTTTTTCTCCCCAAAACAATGTCAGAAATCTTGGAACGATATTTTTGGGGTTAAGCCTTAGGCTAAATTGACACTTGGGTCAAGGCATTTGTTGTTACCGCCTAGTGTCGGGATGAAATTTCATGCTTTGGATCTTGGGAATCTTAACGAACCAGTCTAGGAGACTATATAACTGGATAACGATCCAATTTATGTGTAAGTCAAGAGCCAAGAGTACTCGTAGTATTTTTCAATTATAAGCACAAAATAATTTTTTTTTTAAATAAAAAGATTGATATAAGTTTTAAGATAGTTATTATATTTTTCACAGTTTTCTTTGTCAATTCGGGACTGATGGGTCACTATTTAAAACCATACCTTTTTGTATTTTTAAAAAACCTTGTTTTTAACAAAAATAAAAATAAAAATAAAAATTATTGGAGTTAAATCGGCCGAGTCTTACTCGGATTTTACATGCTTGAAAAACAACCTATCTATATATTAAAAATATAAGTTTTACAAATTTAATCTATCATAATGTTTTTTAAAAAATATAAAGATTAAAATAATTTTTAAGATGATATTAAATTTATCACAAGTCAATATGTGGAATGAACCACTATTCCAAAACTACATTACTTTATATTTTTTAAATATCTTATTTTAAATAAAATTTTTTAAAAATAATATTGAATTTAAGATTGATCCAATAATTTGATATCTTATATCTTCATTTTAAACTGCTAACTTAATTTAGCATGATTAGATCTCTTTTTAAACTTAACTAGATCAATTTTATTTATCCATAAAACATCTGTTAAGTTATTCATATAATATATTTAGATCAGATTTTATAATTGAGTTTGATCTATTGACTGAATATCTCATATTTTTATTTTAAGATACTAATTTAATTTTAGAGTTCTCGGATTTTTTTATGAACCTAATTAAATCTATTTCACTCATTCATAAACTATTTGTTAGTTCCTCTATATAATATGTAGAGGATTCTCATCTAATTGTGTTTGATTATCATCCTAATACTAAGAATCCCTTCAGTTTGCATCAATATATATATATATATATATATATATATGTTCATTTTGGTGACATTTCCAAGGCTTTCTTTTCCATCCGTTTTAATGAAGCATTCTCCCTGACTTGGTATTGATACCAGAACAGATGAATAGTGCGTGGGGTGAGCTCTGGCACAAACATAGCATATTATTTGGCACGAAAGGCTGCAGAGGCTGGAAAGTTACTGGATCCTGTTAAGGTGGTGGCACAAGTCCTCATGCTTCCTTTCTTCGTTGGAAGCACTCCCACACATTCTGAGGATAAACCGGCAATCCTATACTTCTATGATAAATGAACGTTTGAAAACATGGTATATATCGTATTTTTTAAAATTTATTTTGTTATTAAAAATTATTATTTTTTATTTTTTCAATCGTTTTGATATACTGATATTAAAAATAATTTTAATAAAATTAAACAAAAAAATATTTTGAATCACATCCCCATCATAATCCAACCATCCAACCATGCTTTAAATCTATGCGCAAACTAGTATGAAAACTCTTCCTACCCAAGGAACAACTCAACCCAGATCATCCAGCTGCCAACCCTTTAAATTCTGGGAGTTGGACACCTCTTAAGTACAGCCTTTCGTGCTTACTTGAAGAAACTGCGGAAAGCTACTACGGACGCACCACTTTTTTTTTTTTTTGATCAAATGTAAGAATATTATAGATCAAAAAGGCGCTGGAGTCCAGCAAGGAAAAAGGAACAAAGTCCTTTGACCAAATCAAAAGCAAGACAAGCTTGCTGAATATAAAATAAAGGGAACAGACTCCCTTGTACAAGTATAGAAACAAACTCCCTGGATCAACCTAACATCAAAGGGAACAAGCTCCCTTGAACAAGCAAGTCATAAGGCAAAGCAAACTAGCATACAAAGAACAGCTAGGAGACCCAAAAGAAAACCAACAGCAAGACTACTTGCAACCCAGCAGACGACATGCTTTCCAACAGCAGAAGCTGACAAGCCAAGCAGACCCACCTGCCGACAGCTCCCCAATTTCAAAGCAGCATCAGCCAGCTAAAGAAGCCAAGAGCAAAAGTCGTGGTGGGACCACACAGCAGGAATGCTTTGCCTGCCCAGCCAAGAGACAAGTGTCAAAGCCCTTAATCAGCCAGGCAACGAAGCCAGCACAGGGCTCAACGACTCTTCAAGCCAAGCAGGACAAACAAGCCAATGGAGTAGCCATGCTGACGCAGCTCAGCCATGCATAAAGAAAGCCAGCCATGCATGCACAGCTGCGCTTCCTTACAGGACCATGCACGATCACCACATAGCACAAAACCTTGCAAAACCAAGGAACCAAA
>Ga0325410_1003020_pt1 | contig 18877 bp, 20 predicted proteins | sample PopdelMetagenome_16_FD_206182 | JGI IMG/M metagenome (GOLD analysis project Ga0325410, IMG submission 206182) | Populus deltoides microbial communities from Bellville, Georgia, United States - Xylem-PdIQD-R3 | ecosystem: Host-associated > Plants > Phyllosphere > Stem > Wood/Secondary xylem... | reverse complement strand
TTATAATAAAATAAAATCTAACTCACTTAAAACATATATATATATATATATATATATATATATATATATATATATTAGAGAATTATATTTACAATCTTTTTTTTTTTTTCATGTGGAGTGTTTGGATCAGTTTGCGGGCACCTCGATCAATTCCCACGAGTTCTGAAATTAACAACCAGATAAACCTCCAGTAGCCATCAATATTAGCAATCATAGGACATAAACCTGAAAAAAAAAAAATACATTTTGATCTTTTATTATAGTACCAGTCACTAGATAGTTGTATAGTTAGAATCTCTTATAGCAGTACTCTTCTTTCTTCTTCTCTTTTTAACAGTTTCACTTGAAATCAGCACAAATAAAGATGACTAGAAGAAATCACGCTAGAATCATCTAAAAATCCAACTTGGATCATTCTAACGCATCATGGATGCGGCACCCATTTCATGAAGGGAACAACGGGTCACAAGCGGCTTAAGGAGAGACTTGGGGTTTTATTCATCATCACATAATAAAACATCCAAGTAGCAATCTTAAAAAGTGATGCTATTTGTCGAGTTACAACTTCCAGCAAGAAACTATCATTATAAACATGCACCCTTTTTTTTTTTCTCGCTCAACTTCTGTTTGTTTAAGATTACAGAACTGAATCGAAGCAAAGCATGGGCATAACAAGAAATTAAACCTACAAATATTAATAATACCTACCAGACTATCCAGAGCCACTAACCTAACGATGAAGAATGTCCAATGTGCGTGGTGAAGGGTAGAATCTCATACAAACCTCACAAAGAAAACACAGTTTCATGTCACCTTATGTCAAGTTCATGCCGAGTCAGAACAACTGGATACAAGAAAATGCATTAATGGACACCACTTAATACAGAAGTCCTGACTAGAGCAATATTCGACAATAGTTATATGATCTCAAATGTTGAGGTTGAGGGCTTATAGGGATTCCTTTGCCACAGCTTCCCAATGTATATATACCTTGCGAAAATCAGATAACTGAACTAGCCAAGGACAGTTCATGGAGCTCACTCAGCATCCACTCCTCCCCAGTTTGGCCACCAAGGACTATAGCCCTTGTCCCTCCAACAACACAGGTACTGTGTCCCCATGCAAATCTAGGAGGTCGCCCGGGTACATTTAGAATCCTCCATGTAGGTTTCTCGTCAGTAGGGTCGAGGAGATAAAGTTGTGAGGCAGAGTGAAGACCAGCAACAGAGCCACCAAAGATCAGGATTCTACCGCCCGGGAGGCTCACAGCTACATGATCAAGCCTGGGTGGAGGAGCTATTCCCCCTGGGTTTCCAGCACCAGGCATTCCACTCCCTGTTACACATCTCCAACAAGGTTCCTCCTCACTTAGATCCATGCTAAACACATCGCTGGAGCGGAAACGAAGCGGACCACTCTTAGCCAAACCCCCAAACATCAATATTTTTCTTCCACCATAAACTGAAAGAGTGTGACCAAGCCGAGAAGGTGGGGTCCATGCTACTGGTATCTCCCTCCAGATAGGTTTCTCCATTGACAGATCAAGCAGAAATGTGTCACTAAGAAGTACTCCAGAATCTGCACACCCACCAGAGACAATCAACTTAGTGCCATCAAGGGTGCAAGAGCTGTGCCATGATCGTGGAAGTGGAGGGGCCAATCCAGGAATCTCACGCCAAGATGGAGGCTTGGCGTCCAAATCCAAAACAAAGACATCATTCAATAGACCTTGTCTTCCACAGCCTCCAAAGACCACCAAATGAGACCCGTTAACACAAGAAAGTGTATGTCCCCACCGACCAGGAGGAGGGGAGCTCACTTGGACATGTTGCCACTCTGGGCTACTGGAGTTCAGATCCAGGACAAACGTATCATTCATTGGCTGCATGTCAACACCCTCCCCACCAAAAAGGACAACTCGATTACCAACTGCACAAGCACTGAAATTGCACCTTGAGGGTTCAACAGCACCTCCAACAGTTAGCTTTCTCCATGCAGCTGCTTCAAGAGTTGTCAATTCCCTTGCAAGCCGACCCCAGCCAAGTCTCTTTGCACCAGGTACAGTCTCTAGAACACTAGTTGTTTCACTACCCCAAGCATTCTGACAGACCATTCTCCAGAGATCCTCATTCTTCGTCAGCGCATAGAGTTGTCTGCAGACAGAACCGATTGATGCGATATCTCTTGGAGTCAACCGTGAAAGTACCTTGAGATACAGTACCTCATCACTCAATTGCAGTATCCCACAGATGCCACGACAAACATTACGGTCCCCAGCTGGGAATGGACGATAGGTGGAGAGACCAGAACGAAACCTATCAGCCAATTTTGCAGACTCCTTTACAAAAGAACCAGGAACAGGACCTAGATCAATATTAGTTTCGGTGAAGAACTGGATTCCAATAACATGAGTAATTGTGTCATCATCTCCATATATAGGAGTAAGTTGCAGCCTGTTCATTAGTGGAGATCCATCTTTTCTGAAGTTTAACAACTCGCCTTGGAATTCAATGCCCTCATCAAGGCATCTTCTTATTTCTGAAACGACTGTGGAGTCAACCAATGGATGCCTTCGCTTAGCAAATGGTCCTCTACATTGCAAGAAACAGCTGTAACAAGCATAGTATCAGAATAATGAAAGAATGGCCAATAATCCATGATGACCATAAAATGTCAACATTATAACAGCCACACAAACACAACACGTCCATGAGAGAGAGAGAGAGAGATTCTTCCAAACTAACACCCAATGAATGATAAAAGAGTATAAGAAAATATAAGAAGCAAAGCCCTTGTACATCATTCAACTCTACAATGATAAACAAATACAAAAACACAAAAGCATATCATATTGCCAACTCTTAAAACTCAAAAGAGAATGTGGAGGTGGAGAAGAACCAAGACACAACTTCATGGAACCCAACAAATGTACTAAAAAAGAACTGAAAAAAAAAAGTTGTAAATGATACAGGAGATCATGGACCATCTATGTTAACACAAATATAAGCATAGCAGCATGCAATTGAGCCAGCCTGCAAACTTATACATGTGTGGTTCTATGCATGGTATTAATCACAGTCATGGCATCAAGGGCATGACATAAAGGTCACAGCCATCATGGTTATGAGTCATAAGCAGCTCTCAACAATGTTTTAGTGGCACTTGCATGTTTTATACTTTTGGTACTAGTAAAACAGTGGTTAGTAATGACAAAAACTGTAAACTATGACTTAAATTTATATATAATGAAAGATACATCTCAAAAAAGGATCTCCGTGGAGTGCTTTAGTGGTAGTTATCATCTGTAAAACAAAAGCATGAAAGAAATGAGGGAGAAGTCAAAACTGCCAGCAGATAGGAAACAAAATGAAATTCTAGGGACGAAAATGAGGTAGGATCGTGGGTGTCAACGAGTGCTGAGAGAAGGGTAAAAAAAATGGATGAAAGAAATGAGGTAGAAGTCAAAACTGCCAGTAGACTGGCTTTAAGGATAAAATCGTCAACAGCCATTATCTTTAAATATGGCTGTTAACAGCCCCTGCCATTGTGTAATAGCAGCTATGGCCATTATGGTGTGCTTTCAAAAAGCACGTTACAGTGGAAGAAAACAGTAATGGGAAGTGAAAATCCAATTATTGGTAGTAACATAATAGCAACAGCCACTATTTATTTCATGGTTCTGTGAATCCTCACAATGTCTGTCCATGATACATATACATTAAACAACAATGAAATGTTGCTTAAGCATTAGCTTAAAGAGCAACACAAATTAATAAATCATCCGTTAAAACTTTTGCCTATAGTTTTTACTTGGCTCTATATACGAGACTTTAAAATCACACCACAACTTTCAATTGTCAAACTCGTAACCATTTAGAAATCAAGGTTCAAAATTTAAACACAGCTTTATAAATCAAGCTCCTGAAATTACCAAACTAACTTTCAGAGCATGTACTGTTACATGACATTCTTGATCAAATCAAATGCAGTAAATCTAAAAACATAGTCTTGTGCATATACATCAGCTTTCATATAGGAAAATAAGAATCTTTAGACAAAACTCAGCACTGCACCTACACGACAATGGTAGAAATGCATTGCTCTAGGTAACCTCCAGTTTTAGCTAGTGCCAGTGCACTTCAGTTCTCTAAAAGTTTGCTAAAAAGTATCAAGGATAAAACCTTCTGAAAAAAATATCAAAATAGGGCTCTGAAATGCTTGGAACTATAAATCATGAGTTACATGCATTGAGTGCTATCAATTAATAATACCATGAACACATGAGATTGATTACACAAGGTCAAACAATTAATAATATGCAAAAAGGTAATACCCTAGGTCAAAAATAAGAAATTAATCACATTGATAGCTAAGAATAAAAGCATTGCCACTGCAGCACCAAATCTTGCAAACCTGTGCACTCGCATTCAACCACGACAGATAAACCATCTAGTCTCTGGGTACATTAAAGATGTAATTGGTCTTACCAATAATAGTTGTTCCAATCACTGATAATAAGCCAGAGTATACTTAGATAATCATATGATAAATTCCACATATTTAATCAATACATCAACAGTCCAACCAGTACAAGATATGTTTCATATGTTAAATTAACCTTCAAATGAAATCAACTGTAAAGTGTCATCATCACCTACCATCGGAAAATCATATCTCCAACAAGATGTGATATCTAAATATAAACTTTGGATTCCAATTCAACAAAGTTACAGGTTATATTAAAAGGAGAGGTACTCAGAAAAAGTGGAATACAGTGAGATGATCCCAGGTCAAGAAATATGAAGATATCTTGAGATGATGCATCTATTCTATTACCAAAGCATTAAATATCACTTTTTAGCATATGAGTTCTCAAGGTTGGTTGGTTTACTTGCCTAAACCAAACAAGCAAAAATCTAGGCTCAGCATTTTTTTACACTAACCCAGTATTAGATGCAATTTGACTCGCTACCAACCATTGTGCTTTCCCCCCCTCTTGTCCAATTTTCTTCCATTCACTGGATCAATTTTCACTCTTACCAAATCCAAAACCATGGAGCACATACAGACATCCAAAAAATGGACAAAGAGCTAGAAATAAATAGGAAACCATCAAATCTCCAGTAAAGCTTCAAGCCATCAACACGTTGAATGTTTACTAGAAACTTTTTAATGGGTAGATGAAATACATAACATCAACAGTTTTTTTTTTTTTTTTGACATAATATATATATTTCATAAAACATCAGAGAAATTGGGATCTATGCATCTTCCCAATAATCCCTGCTTTGAAACCTAATACGATGACAACAAAATTTAAAGAGCTTCAAGTCCACACATAATGTCAATAGAAACTTTCCCTGAGCCTCACCTCACCTCAAGCAGGCACAAGGTATAAACTCCAAAAAATTCCGGATAATGTCAAGAATAGAATGACTTCTCTCTTTTTACTCATATCAAGGAGATTGATACTTGTTGCATTGGCATTTTGATACAAGTAGAAATTGTTCATGACTTCACATCAATCATCACCATTCATCAAATTGACCATGTATTGCATAAATTTGAGTAGGTACCTTACTGATAATGGATAGCATGAAAAAAAAAAATGCAATCCAATAAAAAGGAAAATTCAGAAGAAACAATAACAATAGGTTCATCAAACTCATTTACACCCATACTGCCTACAGCTAGTTATGAATTTTGAAATTCTAAAATTCATTTATAGGAAATGCCTGTACTATTATAAACTCCTTTTACAGTTTCCATAGCATTCCCTTCAGAAACCTAAAATTAAGGGGCCCTGAAGGCACAAATAAAATGCATTTTGAAACAAGTACCCACAGTAGTTTTGAAAGGAACTGATATGTTCTTGGTCTATTTTTGTTACATTATGACCACGTTTTGATTTCTGATTTTATTGGAATAGGCTACATGTAAAGTCTGCTGTCTAACTTTTGGAGTTATTAAAGTTACTAGGCATCCTTGGTAGCCTCAATATACTATAAAAGTCCCAACTACCCACTTACTATTTGAATTTGTGCTCCTAACAGGATAGGAAAGGTCAACAGTCTATATTTGTCACATTCCATTATGTATTGACTAAAAAAGAACTTCAAGCATAGTTTTGTTAGTGAATAATAGATGTCTAGATTTCTTTATCCCGGCGTTTATCATTCTACTCTTCCATCATTCTTGAGGCAATCTTCTATTTCTTTTTCTGTTATGAGTAATCAAAGTTAATGCAGTGCGGCCCTGGTTTACGGATATTAGTTTACTAAACCTTACTCTCAAAACTTCAACCCAAAACAGCATCAAATACTGCACCCTGTTATTAACTGTGCAAATACTATTTAAAACATCTAGAACTTGGATCTTCCATGCTTGATTGCACACATTAGGCCCTTTTCCCTACTTATAGTCACATATCCCCTCGGGTTTTCTTTTTCTCATTTCGATTAATTATTTTTGTAGTTGGGTCCGAAATAAAGCAGCAAACAAGCCTTAATGTCCTAACATGGATATGCTACCCAAGATTCCTCCAACTAAACTTCTAAGCATCCAATTTTCCACCATCAAACCCACATCTTTCCAATCCTATTTAAACTACAAGCTTTTATCCTATCCTTGTTATAGTTAGATTGCAACAACATGTTCCCCAAACAACAACCCTCTAAATAAGTATCAGCAGGTAGATTTCTAAAATATCTCTCTCCTAAGTCAAAACTCAGCCCCTTTGAGAAGGCAAGTTGGCTTTCATACACGTTTAATTAAGTGTCAAACATTGAAGATGTTCAAGAGTCAATTACTTAGTGGGGAAAAAAAGCAGCAAAATGCCTAATTATCACCGGCTTCCTTATACAGTTTCAAGCTGTTATCTCTTATTACTAAAAAAAATCAAAAGCCCCAAACAGAGGCTGGCTTCTCAAGAACCAACAAAGCAAAAGGGCACACGAATCCGTAACCATCATTTGCCCCATGTTGCAAATTGTAACCTCAAGTATATCAAGCAACCAAAAAATAAGCACTCATTTCTTTCATTAAAGAACAAAACCCTGCATTTAAATAATTCCCACTTCCTTGAACATGGTGAGGCAATTAACCCTCGTTCTCTTGAATACAAAAACCAGAAAAAAGAAGTGGGATTTGAATAACAAACAGAGTAGATTGAAGAGAAAACGTACCAATTACGGCCAAGAACTTCCTCAGCTCGATAGCCAGTAGCCATCTCGAAAACAGTATTGACATAAATAAGAGGATGGTCAGGTTCAAGAGCATCAGTGACAACAAATCCACAAGGAGCAGTTTGCAGCAAATTCTCAACAGGAAAAGGCAAAAGACCTCCTGCTCCTCCATCATTTAACATGAATCCCTCCTCATCTTCATCTCCACTCAGATCCGAATTACTATCCCACTCCATTTTTTTTCTTTTTACCTATCCCAATAATTTATTCGACAATAAAATGCTTATCCCATGAAATAAAAAAAGCCCAAAAATAAAATATAGAAACCCCTATGCTTGCAAAAAATAAAAATAAAAATAAAAATTTGAGAAAAATACAAAAGAAATTGAAGAGTTGAAGAGTTATGTAGGTGCATGGAGAAGATGGTGAGACAACGAGTGGTGGCAAGTGTTTAAGAAATTCAGCTATAACCCCCCAAAGAGTACAAGCTTCTTTTTCCTTTTGTTTTCGTTACTCGTTGTTCTCTTGTGTATGCGTGTGTGGGGGTTTGTTTCTGACACGTGTCTTGAGAGTCTCCGCCTGGAAAAATCTTGGGACTTGACGGCTTGCTCAGTACGCGAAGCTTTTGCTGTCGTTTTGGAGCTTCTTTTTCTTTTTTTTCTTTTTCTGTATATATATATATATACGCGCGCGCGCGCAGATACTTGACTACGATTAGATATTTTGTTTTAATAAAAATATTATACAAATGGGTTTTTTTGACATGTTTTTATAATTAAAAACTTTATAAGTAAAAATTAAAAAATTTATGTATATATATAATTAAATAAATCAAGTATTATATATGTTAATAAATAAATAATAAATAATAACTAAAAATAAACATTAAAAAAATCAAGAAATAGGTGAAAATTAAGATATTTAATTCTATAATACTAGACATTTATATGATTGTTTTTGTTATATTTGTCTATTAAAATAATTTTTTTATTTAATTAAACAATAATAAAAATAAACATACATTAATTGATTATATAAAATAAAAGGGAAAAAATATTATGCAAGTCTGCACATATTAAAATATTATTTACAAATAAATTTTTTCTCCTCTCTAAAATAAAGTTCATCTATATAAAAGATAAAAATATATATATAATGATGAATAAAAAAAATTTAAAAAAATTAAGACTCTGTTTGTTTTATGAAAAGTTGTTTTATGAAAATCACTTTCCAAACATTCCTGTGTTTGCTTGTCATTAGAAAAATTGATCAATGAAAAATATTTTTCAGTCAAAACAAATTTAGCTTGATTTCTAGGAAAGTGTTTCCTTTATTTTGGGTACAAAACACTATCTAAAAGTTGTGAAAAAATTAAAAAGGTCATATTATTTGATGATTATATCAAATTTAATCCTCAAACTTTTGATTACTATATATTTTGTTTTGAATCTTTTTTTAATTTCATTCCTTAGAATTTGATTTAATTTGATTTTTATATTAATTTTGGTCCTTATTTTTATAATTGTTATTTACTTTTCTCTTATCATTTTTTTAATTGAAATTTTTTATTTATCAAATTTGGTCCTCATTCTTTTTATTATTATTTATTTTATTTGAAATAATTTATGAAATTGTAATTATTTTTTTTAATCTTATCATCTTACAACTTTTTTATCTGATAGATTTGATTTTTATTATTTTAATTATTATTTATTTTATTTAAGATAATTTATGATTTAATTTTATTTTTAAATTAACTTTAGTCCTTATTTTTATGATTGTTATTTGCTTTTTTCTTATCATTTTTTAATTAAAATTTATTATTTATCAGATTTTATCCTCATTCTTTTTATTGTTATTTATTTTATTTGAAATAATTTATGAAATTTTAATTATTATTTTTAATTTCATCATCTTTCAACTTTTTTATCTGATAGATTTGATCTTTATTATTTTGATTGTTATTTATTTTATTTGAGATAATTTATGATTTAATTTGATTTTTATATTAACTTTGGTCTTTATTTTTATGATTGTTATTTACTTTTCTCTTATTATTTTTTTAATTAAAATTTTTTGTTTATCAGATTTGGTCCTCATTCTTTTGATTGTTATTCATTTTATTTGAAATAATTTATAAAATTGTAATTATTATTATTTTAATTTCATCATCTTTCAACTTTTTTATCTGATAGATTTTATTTTATTTGAGATAATTTATGAAATTATATTTTTTTTCAATTTCATTCTAATTCAAATTTTTAATTTGTAAGATTTTTTTCTCATTATTTTAATAAACTTAAGAAAAAAAAATATTAATAAGTTATTTTCTAACTCATTTTCCATGACATAACAAAATACTATAAAGTGTTTTCCAACTTATTTTTCATAACACTACCAAACATTAAAAAATAATTTACTTTTCAGGAAACCACTTTCCAAAAAGAAACTACTTTTCAGCAAATAAACAGGCCCTAAATGCATAACCAAAATATAATCGTCATTTAAAAAAGGCTCCTTAAAAAAAATAAAAGAGAGAAGTAATATTAATCTAAATACAAATAAAGTAAAATTTTGAAAACAAATATAAAAAAAATTAATTGAAAAAAAAAAGAGGAAAAGGCCAGACGCTATTAGGCATGGCAAGTCAGGCCAGCCCGCTTGACGTATTTTTTCATGGCCCGGGCTTGCCTGGCAGACCTAGGTGACTAGGCCCTTGTTTTTTTTGCTGTAATAAATAAATAAATAAGATGATGCATTAACTATTGAGACAGATGATGCCTCGTCTAATGCTATCCAAATCTCGGCTACTATATTTGCTTAAAAATCAGGCTTTAACTTATTTTGACCCAAAAACTTGTTTTTCAACCCAAAACATTTAGAAAACATTTTATGAACCGTGATAAATCTATCCATGACCTAAAAAGACAAAAAAAAACCATCTAAAAACCAAAACCAAACCGAAACAAAAAATCAAACCGAGTTCAAATTTGTTTTTTTAAGACTTTTAAGGCAAAACAAAAGTACCTAATATGAACTCCTCTCATCAAATCAGTGTCAATGATATTTTTACCAAAATTGTATAATTTGCGTTGTTTTTAAAGTTCGGGGACCAAAGTATATTTATTGCTGAAACTTATGGAACGCTACCAATGTTTGGTAGATTTTTTATTTCAGCCCCTCTTCTTTCAAGCCCATCTTTACCTAAGAAATTACAATCAATTGGCCTTTAATTAAAACTAAATTGCTAAAAAAATTAAGGACCAAAATGATTTTTTGACAAATGCATAATGCATCATGGTGTCATCCACAATGATTTGTGTGTGCGTGAATAGTAATTTCCTTTACAATTAAAAAAAACCCACGCATTTTAAATTTTTTTATATATATTTCGCTTATTTATAATAGAAAAACCTCAATTGTACCCTTAAATGGTATTTGGTATATTGAACTAGACAGGACAAGTAATTATCCTCTCTTATTTTTAGTGGACAATGTACTAAACTAGATAATTTATCCTATTTTGTGTTTGGTAGACATTAAACAAGATAGAACTACGTATTGTAATAACAATTATATTCATGTTTTATCTAATATTTAAAATATAGATTATAACATATATTTTAACCCAACAATTTATTTTTTAATATAATAAATAAATAAATATTTTTTATTAAATCATTATTAGTATTTATTTAAATATTATTAGTATTTTGAACAAAATTAACAATTTTTATATGTTAATTGATATGTTATTTTAGTAATGCACTTATAATTACTTTAAATTAACTCATGTTTGAATTTTGAAACAAATTATTAATTGAAAATTTTCAATTCTTTGATTCATTTTCCTTTTTAATATCAAGTTATTACTCATTTATATATGTAATGATACATAAGCAATATTATTTTATATGTTTTATAAACTATTTCATATACATCTATCATCTGCATAAGTTTTATATATATGCATACTTTTAATAAGTAAAACACATAGTTCATGATATATAATTCAAATTTGAAAATAGTTCATGATATATAATTTAAATTTGAAACAAGCTACGTAAAATCCGAAGGAAGACAATCATAAAGCAATATATTGATTAGCTATGGAGTTGAGTTTTAACAGCAAAACTCAGCTCACCTGCATCAAAATCAGGGACAAAGCCTCACCAAATGGCTATAACCGGCAAATGGCTTGCCTGCTCCTTTATTAAATCAATTAAGCTACTTTTCCCTCGAAACCCTAACACTTAGATTAGATAAAAATCAAGAATATTTACTAGAATATGGAGGTTGAAAGATCTCCAACACCTTTCAAGGTACATATGCCAGAATTGACTCGAGGGGTCATATTGTTTTATTTTATTTTTTTTATTTGGCAGCATAAAGATTGACTACCAGATCCAAAGCAAAACCATTTTTCATATATTATTAATTTATCTGGAAATTCATTAACTACACATACATAAACAAGCAACTTGACGCTCGAACATTCAACACAAAAAGTGTTCGATTCTCAAGCCTTGGAAGATAAGCAGATACCAGATAAAGCACCAAAAAACTTAATAATGGAAAATTGGAGCAATAGACTTGGATAATGGGTTTTTTGATTTAAATATAGCAAATAACAAAAGAAATGAAGACAAAGATGATGATAGATGAAGGGAAAATGTGAGTGGTGCACAAGGCTGGAAAGGGGAAAAGGAAAGAAGAAAGAGAAGAGTGAGAAGGAGAATCTTTGAAAATACCAGAATGAGTTGTATATTAAATTCTGTATGCATTCTGTTGAAACAAAATGCAATATATAACAGTCTTTTCATTCTTTAACATTATAGCATTTTTTCCTTAACACATGTGGCTCTATTAGCTACTAAACAAGTAAAATAAAACACATAGTATTGGCTTATAATTGCAATACATTGAAAACACCGTATTGTCTTATTAATACCCCTAATTTGAATTCCCCCTCAGAGAAACCCACTTATCAGTTCCTTCTTTGCAACAGTTGCCCCTCCATTAAATGGACCTTGTCCTCGAGCTTGAATTATGGAAATCACAAAGCTAGTTCATCAATAAATTTTCAAGTGGCTTCTGCAGGTGTTATGCCCATCCAGTGAATGAGTATTTGGGTGGCTGCTTGTTGATTTTTCTTGACCATTCACCAATCTAGTATAGCTTGCGGGAGGAGAAGAGGAGAAGAGGGTAAAGCTGGCAATATGGTGTGCACCTTTCTATTTCCCACTTTTTCTTCAACAAGGACACATGAAATACAAGATGGATGGTTGCAGAGAGGGGTAACTTCAGCTTATATGCCACGATACCATTTCTTGCTAAAACTTCATATGGACCATAGTACTTTGAGGCCAATTTCTGAGATTGTCGATGGGCTAGTGTTTTCTGTCTATATGGTTGCAATTTGATGTCGACTAGATCTCTTTTTGCAAATGATCTCTCACTCATATGCTTGTTTGCTAATTGAATTATTCTATGTCATACATCCTATAGTCCTCTTGATAGTTTGCAACATAAGTTCCCTTTTAGATAAAAAAATCATCCATGGCCTTTAATTGTGAGTCCCTTGGGAAATATGAAATGTGTAGAAGGGGAGGGTAGTCGTAAATGATTTCGTATAGAGTGGATTTTGTAGCAGTATGGTAGTTAATATTGTACCACCATTCTACAAATGAAAGCCACTTAACCCACTAAGTTGGAAAGGTACCTGCCATGCAATGCAAATAGTTCTCAAGACACTTATTGACCACCTCTGTTTGGTCGTTTGATTGTAGATGATAGGCAATGGAGTAACACAGTTTCACCCCTTGTCTAGAGAATAATTCCTTCTAGAAAAGGCTTATAAAAACAACATCCCTGTCACTAATAATGGTAGCTGGTAATCCGTGCAGTCTGTAGACGTTGTCGAGAAAGACTCTTGCCACAGAACTTACAGTATAGGGATAGTGAATGGCCATGAAGAGTGTGTACTTATTAAATTTGTTAACAACCATAAATAACTTCCATGCCTTCAAACATAGGCAACCCTTGCACAAAATCCATACTAATATCAATAAAGGGGGCTTTTAGGTATGGGAAGTGGTTGTAGTAACCCTGTGATGCGTGTGTTTTTTTATTTGTTCTGTTGATAAATGGAACATTCCCTGATGTATTGTTTGATGTTTTTCTGTTGCCCCATCCAATAGAACCAGTTAGCCACCATTTTGGTTGTAACAGTAGTTCCTGAGTGCCCTTCTATGACTGAGTCATGATATAAGGCAAATGATTTTAGTCTGAAGAGGCATATTACAGCCAACCACGACCTTACCCTTTCTACACAGTAGTTGATTGACTCATGAGTAATGGGGGTGAGAGGCAAGATTCATGCTTAATTCGTGGATGAGGGTTTGCACAACTTTATTATTTACCTAAGATTCCTTGATATCTTTCATAAGTGTAGTAGAGATGATAGAGACTATTAGGGTACTTAATTCTCCGCAAGACACCTTGAATAGTGCATTAGCAGCCACATTATCCTTACCCTTCTTAAACTCGATCTTATAATCAAAGCCAAGTAGTTTGGATAGCCATAAATGCTGTAATGGGTAAGTCACCTTCTATTCCAACAAATATTTAAGACTAATATGATTAGTACGGATTGTGAAATGTCTACCCTATAAGTAGTGCCTCTATTTGGTGACAACAAACAAAATAGCTAGCAGTTTCCTTTTATAGACGGAGAATGTCTATTGTTTGACCCTAAATAACTTATTGATGAATGCAATTGGGTGGTCTTCCTGCATTAGAACTACTCTCATTCCTCTACTGCTAGCATTTGTCTCTATAATAAACTATTTATCCAAGTTTGATAATGTTAACACTAGGGGGTTTGTCATAATGTTCTTGAGCTGATTGAAGGTTGTGGTTGCCCCTTCGTTCCACATATAAGAGTCCTTCTTCAATAGTTGTGTTAAGGTTTGCATATGATGTCATCACCCTTTACAAACCTCTTCTAGTATCCTGTAAGGCCCAGAAATCCCCTCAGTTGTTTAATGTTGCTTGGGATATGCCAATCTAGTAGGACCTTAATTTTTTATGGATTAGTCGACACCCCTGCTACATAGATAAATGACCTAGATATTCAACTTGGGTACTGTAGAAAACACATTTACTGGCCTTGGCATACAACTAGTTTGTCTTTAGTATCTCAAATATAGTCCTTAGATGCCCCAAATGCTCTGTCATGGTGTTACTGTAGATAAGAATATCATCAAAAAACACAAGGATAAACTTTCGCAAATGGCTCTGAAATACCTTATTTATTAGGCTTTGGAATGTGGCTGGAGCATTAGTCAAGTTAAAAGGCATGACCAAGAATTCATAGTGCCTATTGTGAGTCTTGAATACAGTCTTATAAACATCCTTAGGAGATATTCTGATATGTTGGTAACCAACCAACTCATCTAGGAGTTTGTCTATTAGAGGAATAAGGAATTTATCCTTCACCGTAAGCTTGTTTAATGCTCTTTAGTCAATACATAGCCTCTATGATCCATCCTTCTTCTTGATTAGGACCACTGAAGAAGCAAAAGGGCCATTTCTGTGTTGGATGGTTCCCGACTCTAGCATTTCTTTAATTATTCTCTCCACCACATCCTTTTATATACTCGAGTGTCTATAAGGCCTGAGGTTGATTGGATTAGAGCCCTTTTTTAGAGGTATATTGTGGTCATGGCTACGAGGTGGTGGCAAGCTCTTAGGTTCCTCAAACACTTCTTAGTATTCTTCCGGCAGAACTGCTAAAGCAACATTCTTAGTAACACAGGGTCGTAACCTGGTGAATATTGATTGTCCCTCATGATCTTGATCCTCAATAAGGCATATGCAGCACAAATTAATTTCAGAAACTAATCTAATGTTGTATAACAAGCCATTGAGTTGCTCAAATCTGACAGTCTCTACTGATATTGGGTTATACCCTTTGATAAAGATTTCCTGGCCTTGCCACATAAATGCCATCCATATCTCTTCGTAATTGCAGACAATGGTTTTCAATTTAGCTAGTCACTGAATTTCTAATATCATATCATAATTTTTTAGGTCCAAGGTAAAAACATCAGCTGTAAAATCAACTCCTTGCATTGACTATTGGAAGTTGTTGCACACTGAAGTGCAGGTCATGGTTTCACTATCAACTACTTGCACAGTTAAAGCTTTAATACTAGTGAGTTTACAACATAACATGTCTGCTAATTGATTGTTGATGAAGTTATGTGTGCTTTCAGAGTCCACAAGAATAAACAATTGTTGTTTCTCTACTCTGCCAGTGACTCTAAAAATATTTAGGCCAATCACACCTAAGGCATTAAGAGGTATGTATGGGTTGTGAGTCTCATGTTCTACTTTGGTTACTCCATCTTCCTTACTACCCTTCATGTCTTCTTCAACAACACACAAGGAGTAAAGCTTCTTGTTCTAGCACTTGTGCCTAGGTATAAATTTTTCATCACACCAAAAACAAAGGCCCTTAGCTCTTCTCTCATCCAAGTCCCTATTCCTGATGGGTCTAGTGGTTCTATTAACATTGTTACGGTTATAAGGTGCAGGGTTTGGTAGGATACCAGTGTGGAGTGGTTTATAATTATTATTAGGAAGTCCTGGTAGGCTTTTGTTGTAGTTGAGAGGGGTGGAGGTCTTATTTTGGTAGGCATATGTGGTTGGATGATAGGTTTGTTTGTTAGGATTGGAACTATAACATCGGTGGGTAAGGGTGTTATCATATAACCTGGCTAAGATGTAGGTTTATTTTAAGGATTTTGGTTCAAACATCTTGATCATATTCTTGACCTCCACATCTAACCCTTATACAAAAAACATCAAGGCATTTTTCTCAGAAATTTTAGATCTATTCTAGAGGATATCGAAGTCTTTGATGCAGGTTTCTAAGTCGTTTTTCTGTTTTAGTTCAATAAGTTCTTTTAAAGGGTTCCTATCCCTCTCTAAACCTGCAACATAAGGCCTCCATATACTCTGGCCACGACACAACCTGCCCCCCCAAGCTTCTCATAAAATTATGATGCTAACACAGAGCTATTTCATCTAGATAATAGGAGGCCAGTTTAAGCTTATCATGCTCAGCAGTCTCCTCAACATCAAAGTACTGGTTGTATTTATAAATCCATTTAAGGACATCTTCTCCCTAAAAGACAAGGAATTCTCCTTTTGGTCTACGTAGTTGATAATAAGGGGGTGTACCTTCAATAACCCAATTGAGTTTGGCAGAGGAGTCCTTTACAATGGGGTGCTGAGATGCTTTGGGTAGACTAAACTCACTAGTGAAGAGTTGAGCTTTTTGCAATGCTGAGTCTACATAGAAAACAAGGGCATCAATAACTTCCTTAAGCTCTCTGAAGCATGCATTAGTCTCAGCCTTGGTATCATTAAGTTATTGTTGAATTTGATCATATGCCTGGGTATGCTCTGGATTAGTGGTCTTATCCACCTTCCTGGCATTTTGGGATCTTGTTTCACGTGGCATTTTTAAATCTGAAGATGCCACTCTGATACCATTTGGAGCAATAGACTTGGACGGTAGGTTATTTGATTCAAATATAACAGATAACAAATGAAATGAAGAAGAAGATGATGATAGATGAAGGGAAAACATAAATGGTGCTTAGGGCTGGAAAAGGGAAAGGGAAAGAAGCAAGAGAAGAGTGAGAAGGAGAATCTCTAAAAATACTGGAATGAGTTGTAAATTAAATTCTGCATGCATTCTATTAAAACAAAATGCAATATATAATAGTCTTTCCTTTCTTTAACATTCTAGCATTTTTTCCTAACACACGTGGCTCTACTAGCTATTAAACAAGTAAAATAAAACACACAGTATTGGCTTATAATTGCAATACATCGAACACACCGTCTTGTCTTATTGATACCTTTAATTTGAATTTCCCCCCAGAGAAACCCACTTATCAGTTCCTTTACTGCAACAAAAATTCATTAGAAAAATTGTATGCGCTAAAGAAAACCTCTAAATCAATATTGGAAGCCAAATTTCATCCCTCTTTCTCCCTACCATTTTGTAATAAAACCCTTAACTCAAAAACCCTAGTTTCAAAATTAATGGAAGCCAAATTAAAGCTTTATCAAACAGATTGGGAAGCCATAATTAGATATGAAAAACACAAATTGGCAATATGTTAAAGAAACAATTTTTTAATGCAAATCAAATGCAATCTACTAAAGCAAACCACAAAATGGTGGATAATTAATTGGCAAGTCAAAAGAAGAGAAAATGATTAGTCGTCGATATTTGAAAAAAGAACAATTTGATATAATTGAGATGGATTCTGGTTTGAATGCAAAGAAGAAGAACCCTAGCTTTTGTTATTCTCTCCATTTTTTCCCCTACAACAGAGAGAGAAATAAAAAAAAAGATAAAAAATTTCTATGAAGTTATATTCTATAACAAGAGCAGTATAGTTATTTTATAAATATTAAAACTTGTGTACAAGATTGGATAAACTTGTTCTATATCTATCTTTATCTTTTAAAAGAGACAAGAATTTATCTTTTACGATGATTTTAGACGGAACAAAAATTGATTTTTATACTATTAAAAAATTCACCAAAATTTTTTATAAAAAAATAAAATTCATCCTTGTTTATTGTACTAAAGGCTTCCTTAATGTAGTAGTATAATAACAATAAAGTTCTGAGCCTTTTAGGTTTATTAATTTTACTCCAAACATGATAGATATCAACTAATGCCAAGATACCCCTTCTTTCCATCCATTGCCAGTGGTCATTAAAAGATTTCATCCAATTTGCAAATGATTTTTAACCACTTTCATCCAATATACGAAAATAAATCTATATCATAAATGACTATTTTAGCGTGAAATTAGATTTACTTTCCTAATTTTTCATGTTATTTAAGTTGATATAGTAGAGTAAAAAATTAAATCTTATTATGATGCCTTGGATTGAAGCACTTAATATGCACTTGCAAATTAGACAAAAAAGAGTGAAATTGTCCAATATAGATTATATTTTGAGTAAAATTAATAATATCAAAAGAATTATGACTTAATTGATAATGAAGTAGTACTTTTGGAACATAAATTAAGATGTCCCCTATCATAACCTGTTTTGGCCTCTGACAAAAAAGAAATCGAAAAAAATGTTTCTAATAATTTTTTTGGCATAAAAGTTTTTTCTAAGAAAAATCTGAGCTATCATGTCAAGAATCAAGTTTCGTGTTAAAAATTGAGCTTCTTGTTAAAATTGGCTGACACGATTAAAGAGTTGATGTCTTATCCCAAGTGCAGGAGTGTCACAGTAATAAATAACCCGGCAAGACCAGGGTCGAACCACAGAGAGGTTAATTGTATAAATTATAATTAATAAAACAACAACAACAACAACAACAATAATAACAACAATAATAGTAACAGTAATAATAATATTAATAGTAATAGTAATAATAATAATACTTAGTACGTGGCGTTGTTATACCTGAGAATGATCTCAAAGATCGGGTCACAGGTTTCCAGCCTATATACTCAGTTTATGAAAAGATTAAAGAGATATATTATATAATATAAACAGATTTCTGATGCGAATGAACAAGGCAAGACCAACAATGTCAGGATCCTTGATCAAACACAGAGCATACTTAAAGTGCATAAAAT
>Ga0325410_1003019_pt1 | contig 18880 bp, 15 predicted proteins | sample PopdelMetagenome_16_FD_206182 | JGI IMG/M metagenome (GOLD analysis project Ga0325410, IMG submission 206182) | Populus deltoides microbial communities from Bellville, Georgia, United States - Xylem-PdIQD-R3 | ecosystem: Host-associated > Plants > Phyllosphere > Stem > Wood/Secondary xylem... | reverse complement strand
ATTTTAGTATTTATTGTGTTCAGCGTAAACATTATCTTTAAGTTATTGCATTAATAATCGTTTTTAAATATTTATTAATATATTAATTTTTATATATAATATCAACTTTTTAATTCATCATTCCACCTTTTGTTTTGGTGTAAAAAAGAGAGTTAAAAACACCTGCATATTTGTTTTTGTGGATAAAAAAGAAATTATCCGTCGATCATCTGACTAGTGGATGGCTAACCTTAGTGGAGATCAGGATGACAGTAGAAGTATGGAAACAAAGCTCCAAGCAGAAACAGATAAAGTCATCCGATTAGATCATGCTTTATCAATAATGTCATAGCTTTTCTTTCTTCTTCTATAATTATTTTATAAAAATCAAACAAGGAGGTACTGGGAACTGGCCACAACCAGAGGCATGGGGCTAAGCAAGGCATGTTCTTATCAAAAAGTACACGACGAACGATATTTTTTGAAAGAAAGCCATCAGGTTTCTGAATTTTTCCCTTGATCATATCTCTTTCTGGAAAATGGGAATGCCAGCTTGATCGATAGGTGCAAAATCCATCATGTGTCCTTTTGTCAGTTCACATGTCGAGCCTTGTCCAGATCCCAAAAAAGCCTTCACGTTGAGGATAAAGCAAGCCGTCATTCTGAACTGTAGACCTTCACCTTTTTTAGACTGGATTAAATCATATATTATCAGCAATCAGTCTATATATACACACCTTCGGAATTTGAAGGTGACTATTAAGGAAAACAAATCAATTTTCATTACTCAATATAGGTATATAAATCTTCAGTATTTAATTGAAAAACCTCAGTATTCTATTTCTCACATTTTTTACTAAAGCTTGCAACAACGTAAATGGTAACATCATCATGATATTCCTCCTAAAAATGATCAGTTTACATGCATCAGATTAATTAGTTCTTATAGTTTAGAACTAGTTTCATAAAAGTTATGTTCGTAGCCAATATCTTCAAAAACTTTAATGCTAGTAAGATTCAAACTTGAAATATTGAAGGAAACAAACCCCTCAAACCCTTAGCTAAATACCGCTAGATCAACACCTCGAAGTTTAAGAAGAAATTGAAGTTGATGCTAGTAGAAACTATAGAAAGTAATGCCAAACAACTCATTGATTTCTCTTTATTGCGGGGATCAAACTGTAGTTAAGAGTTGTAGTACCAATTAGATTGTACATAAAATGGACTTGGAATTCATATTTTAAAGAGAAGCTCCACGAAAACCAGAAAGAAAAGCCAAACAACTCTTTTATCACTGGTTTTCTTGAGGGTACAGAAACAAAACTAAAGCTGGGGTACCTTGGCTTTTCTTGTTGTCTCAAATATCCTTCTCTATTTGGATTTTACTATGGCATCAGATGCCACAGCAGCCATACATCATTGGTGCAATAAACTAGAGTACTCTATCAGATTCAAGAGACTCAACTTGACAAGCTAGCTACTATATAGTATGATAACTTGTTAAGAGAATCATAATTGATTTCCTTCACATTATACATCACTTCTTGATGGATAAAGTTCAGTTGTCAGTTCTTTCTGCAACCCATTTTTTTCCTTTTGATCCTGGTTCCTTGCACTGCTAGAGGACCAAATGCACTAGGCCTCAGCGGATAGCGATGCAGAAATAAATCTGTCACTGACAGGAGATGGCTATGATGTCTTCTCGCGAGCCAAGAGAGCTTCGGAGTTGCAATGCCCTGGCATTGTCTCTTGTGCTATTGCTATGGCCATTGCCACTAGAGACATGGTTAACTTGGTAAAACTATCCTCATTCTCCATGTATTTTTGCAAAAATATTTCCAATATATCCATTTACCAAGGCTTCAAGGGTGGATGGGATCCATCCTCAAGAGAACAAGCCATCCCTCAACTAATCTCACTCTACAAATCCAAAGGCGTATCTATTCCAGACATGATGGCCTTATCGGGTGGACACACCATAGGTTTCTCACAGTGCAAGGAATTCATGCGAAGAATTTAATTATGGCTACAACAGCACATTCGACACAGACCAACAATGAACCAAGAACATGCACTGACCCTTCGTGGTCCTCGTCCTAAGAAACATCTTGATCCTACTGTGGTTGCCCTTAGTGATGTACCAACCCCATTTAACTCTTACAATGCTTATCAACAAAACCTTAAAAAAGTTCTTGGGTGGCTGGCAACTGACCAAATGTTGGGTTTGGACCTACTAACTCGAGTTCCTTTGTTGCAATCATGATAAAGTTGTATCAAATTGGAGTTAAAGGCAGGGAGTGATGGCGAGGTTAGAAGACACTGTGACTCCTTCAATGATCAATTGCAAGAGTCACTGCTATCTTTCTTCTTGGAAGTTAAATAGGATATGTCAATTCACATTATGACATTCTTCTATGTTGTAAGATGTTTCTATTTTAATACAATCCCAATCTCCAAGTTCCTAGCAATGTTTCGTCCCATGATAGCTGGACGGGCAGGCTATTTGGATGGTATCCTGCATCCATTTGGCGAGAAAATATTTGGAAAAGACATATTAATTGAAGTCCTCATCCATGTGTTATATAAAAAAAATAGATGACAGCATCTCATCCCAAGATAAATTTACAGCACAAAAGTTGCCTGACTCGGCCTTCATGTGGACAGCCCCAACCCTTTTCGTTACACAAATGGCTAAACAAGTTTTTGCTGGCCTAGGTTTAAAGGAAGAGAGTTAATAAAAAAAAAATCTAACGCTCAACAACAAGCCCGTCTAGCTCAGTTGGTAGAGCGCAAGGCTCTTAACCTTGTGGTCGTGGGTTCGAGCCCCACGGTGGGCGTTTTGATTTTCATTTATCCTATACATAATTTTCATTTTAAAAACTCGAAGAACAAAGACACCTCTATTCAAGAGACAAAACAAGGCAATTCTTGACAATGCCATTTCTTGTGTCACTAAACTTTTATGTTTGTGTTTTTTTTTTTTTTTTGCTTAATAAGAATATTTTTGTTTCTGTGATCAAAAAAGCGTTTTTTTAAAATTCTTTGAATATTTTTATTTTAAATTATTTTTTTATAATTTTAATGTGTTGATATCAAAAATTATTTTTTTTAAAAAAATATTTTTTTAATATAATTTTAAATAAAAAACATTTTAAAAAGTAATTAGAATTTTAAATTTGATTGGGATTGATATGCTCATTTTGGTTAAAAGACAATACACTTCATTTCATCTCCAACTCATTTTCCACCCCTCATGACATAGAGATCAAATTGCTTGAAGCCAAAAGAAAGAAAGACCCAAAATTGGAAGTCGAATTATGATGAAAGGTAATGGGGAAAAGAGAGGCAAGTTGAGAGTTCTTACGAGGAAACTAGTCTTAGGTGTCCAACCTTCTGCTAGTATATAAACATTTTGATGTGAAGAGTATTTTGTCTTTTAAAACTTCCAAGTCACTATGGCTAAAGCCTTGTTTTTGGTTCTTCAATTTCTTTCCCAGGTTTGCCTAGGCCCCAACATACAATGCAAAGGATGGTCACATCTTTGATGTAGTTGCTTACAAGTTTTCAGAAGCTCCTGAGTCTGCTGCTGGCGCTCTACGAATCTTCTCCCAAGACTGCTTTGTTGAGGTTAGACTCCAATTTTCTGCTCATAATCTATTCAGTTTCTTTTCAGCTTTCCACTTTCAATCTTTGATAAATTTCAAGATTTATGTTAACATCATCTTTGGTTGTTTCATGGAGGGTTGTGATGCATCAGTGATCAAGCAACACTGTAAAATTAGAAAGGGATGCAGAAATAAACCTGTCTTAATCTGGAAATGTTTTTTACTTGCTATTTTTTTAGCCAAGAAAGCTGTTGAATCACATTGTCCAAGAGTGGTTACTTGTGCAGATGTCTTGGCAATTGTTACAAGAGACAGTTACAATGGTAAGAGCTAAGAAAATTACCTTAGGTTTGAAGTTTGTCTACAATCCTAACTCGATATTCGTGCACTACTCAGCTAAGAGCCCCTTGGGTTTGAAGTGCAAATGGGAAGAAGAGATGGGCCAGATGGCCTTGTCTCTGAGGCTTCAAGAGTGGCGGGAAACATTCTTCACGCGAATGACAGTCTCTCAAGTAACCTCACTCTTCCAATCCAAAGGGTTATCTATCCTCGACATGGAAGCCCACTCGGTCGGTGCCTCTCGCTGCTATGAGTTATGTCCAGAATTTATAGCTGCAGCCTGTCATTTGACGTTGACCCAAACATGAACCAAAACCATGCTAAAGAATTTCGTGAAACATTTCCTGAAGAGAATTTTGATCCAACTGTTCTTGCGCCGAATGATCCGACAGCATTAAATTAGACAACACCATTTAACATAGTCTTCAGAAGGGCTTTGGCTTGCTAGGAAGGGATCGGTTGGCTTCGGACCCAAGAACGCAGGTGTATGTGAATTTAATGGCCAACTATCAAGAGCTATTTTACAGTCACTTTATCACAGCCACGATCAGGTTAGGTATTACAGGGTTAAAACCGGGAACGAGGGAGAGATCAGGCAAGATTGTGGATCATTTAATAATAATAACAGTGTTTACTCTATTGCCAACAAGCAGACCATGTATGGGTTTGTTCTATAACTTTGGCATTAAATCCTATAACATAAATGACAGCAAGTGAATAATTTCAAATGAGCATATAAATAAAAATATCATTGTTTAAAGCATACGCAAGATTACAGACTTACAGTCTTGGTATAGGATCAAAGAACAAAAATTATCCCATTCCAATGAATTTGGAAATTTTAAATGGATTGACAACAAGAAATCAGCGTCAGCTTTACCACCTAATGCAGTAACGGCAAATTTAAGGTCATTGGGATGATCAGTTCAGCTTCAAAGAAGTTCCATCTCTCTTCAACAAAGCATCACTGGAACTTTTCTGAAGCTATCTTCATGAAGCAAGATGAGTGAACCAAATGAGTTCAACTGTTTGTGCAGACACCATAAGATTTCACTTCACAAAAGGAACCCCAGAAGGAGTTCGCAAAGCATATTCCTCATACTTCGACCCAAAAAACTGCCTCAAGAAAAACTCTTCGTACGGTATCCGTTGAGCAAAGAAGCGCCAGACAACAATTGCAAATCCAATTATTGATATGGGATTACATAACATTATCTGAGTGCCAACTGACCAGATTAAAAAACCAGTATATGATGGATGGCGAAAAAACCTATAGATTCCATGAGTAATCAAATTATGGTGCTCCTCATGATAAACCTTAATCAGATGCGTGAATGCTAGTCCAGCTGTTATAATCGCTAGTTTCCGAATAATCTCTCCAATTGTAACCATCACGAGACCTAAATTGCTTACCCACCAATATTCCTTCAACCCAGGAAATAAAGCAATCTCAACGACATATTCGAGCAATGAAAACATCATCGCAAACACATAAGCTTTGCTGATCAAAAGTGAACTAAGATTAACTTTTGATCTCCCGTGAATAGCAGCCGCTAAAACGTATTCAGAACCATGAAAAAAGAAAACAGCCAGAATCATCTGGGATAACTGTCTGCAAGCCGTATATCCAAAAATTTCTGTCATTTTGTTAGATCAAAGAGAGCCAATTTCAGTCCCTTGTGACACTCAAACTTGTCTCCACACTAATGTGCTAAAGGCAGTGACTGTAAAAATAACTTCAAACCTGAAAAGGGACAGCAGCTAGACATCATTAATCCTGAAACCTCAGGCTTCCTATCACCCAAAATTTGCTTCAACAATAACATCTTTCTCTGAAAAACAATAAAGGGCTTCTAAATTTGTTTCTAAATTTATCAAGATTTGATGGTTATTATCAACATAGTACAATCAAAGTCCCAGAAACAGAAAAGATTATACATTAAGGTATATCATATATTATACTAAACATATTACAATGATGGAAAAGTCGATTCCTTTAACCATATACACAACATAATTGATAAAGAAAAAGAAAACCCAGCATTAAAAACAGCTTGAAATCACACATGCCAAAAGGGTTATCAAGAGAATACTTAAATATTAGTTAGAGCCTTAAATGTACAAAAAGAACATCAAAGCTTGAATCTTTAAGAGTTTAAAGAGAGAGTTCTCACCTCTTGAAATTGATATCGAGTTCTGCTGGTTGGATTGAGAGAGAGAGGAGATGGGCGAGAGAGAGATTAATGTTTGATAACTCTTGATAAAAGTGAAACCATTTTAACAAGTTTTATGGAAAAAGAAAGAGGAATATTCTATTACTGAAAAAGGACTATATTTACTTCCGTTTCGTGAATTTGTGATGCTGTTGTTTAGAACTCCTAGATTTTTTGTTCCGCTACACTCGGGTCGAAATAGTCTTTTATAACTTAAAATAGATGTGAAGATATTCGTCAGTAAAAAATCTGATGTATACTGGAATTTTTTTTTTGATATAATGATATATTAGAATTTTTTTTTTTAAATAATGAGATGATGATAAATTAGATTGATTTAAGCTAACTATATTTAAACCGTGAAATCATGATTTAATTATCAAATCGTGAGAATTTTATAAAATTTAAATTAAAATAAATTAGAAAGTTTAATTATAATAAAAAAATATTAAAAATAAAAAAAACATTAAATTAAAAAAACCCAAAAAATGATTCGAGTAAATATAAATAGATGGTTTATGCAATTCTATAAGTCGGACCAAATTGTTTCTAACATACAAAAAAAAATGCCTAAGTAATATTAATGTTTTTCTAAAATAAAAAATTATGACTCATGTCAATGACCTCACTGGATCAAATAAGCCAAGTTAATTTAATAATATTATTAAAAAAATTAATGAAGAAAAAAATAAAAAAGCTTGAGATAATCAAGGCAATTTTAAAAATTAGTTAAAAATCCTATAGAAAACAAAAAAAATAAATAAGAAATAACGGAGACTAATTTCTAATTAAATCAAATTGAAGGATGAAACTTTAAAAAATGAGCTTAAAATAACCAAATATGACATATAAAAATCTTGAGGGGGATGAAATTGAAAACAAATTTCAATTCCATAATCTAATTAAAAAAAATAGCAATTAAAACAATATATACCAAATCTTAAGGAATAACAAATCCAAGGATTGCTGTAAAATTTTGCAAAGCCAGACATGAAATTTGAGGAGGAGAGAAAACAAAATAAAAAAAAATAAAAAGCCAATCACGACCAAATTGGAGAGAATCACACCACGCGTGTCATCTAGGGCGATAGTCTTTGCTGTGATGATTCATAAAATATCAAAGGATATTTTTTACCACAGTAAGCCACCGCATGCGCCACTCAAATACGGTGGGGCAGCTTATTCACTGATGCATCTCACTCACATGCCAATAATTTTTTTTGTATTTATCAAAGGACCAGATTGCCCATAATATCAAATGAGTATTATGAAAAAACCATTATGAAATTATGAATAAACCCTTGAAGCCAATGTTAAGTTTTCTTTATGTTAAGGGCAATTTAGTCTATACACTGTTCATTGAAAAATAAATTTTTAAAAAGCCACCAAACCTATGACAATATATTTTTTTGTACTTTTAAGGGAAAAATAATAATTTAACTATTTTAAAAATTACAAAAAAATAGTGTTATCCCCAAACAATTTAAGAATGACAAATGAACCCATGAAAAAACTTATTTACACTTAAAAAAAAAATATTTGATTTTTTGCAGATGACAAAACTATAATTTTACTATTCTAATCCAAATTAAGTCACGAGACATAGTTTTTTATTTTTGTTAATTGTTAATTTGTTTCCTTATTTGTTTTTATATACAGAGACAGTTAATACAATTTATCTATTTTAAGAGTTTAGATTGTAAAATAAATAAAAGGCAAAAATCCTAATTTTTCTGGTGTTATCATCCATCTATTATTCAATTTCACAGTTGTTTTTGTTGTCTATTTCCCTGATGAGTGAACATACAAATCCGCTTCAAGGAAGAAAAAGAATAAGCAAAAGGGGAGAAAGAACTGAAATATTAATCACGTTGACCGGAAAAGAGGAGGAGGAAATGCTTCAAGATAAATAAGTGCTATTTGTTGGCATTCCATTTATATCACAGGAGTAAAATTTCCAAAAGCCATAATGTAACCATACTAATTAGCTGCCAAGGTGCTAACCATACTAATTAGTCAGAACAAATTCATTATAATATGTCCTCAATTTCAACATTAAGGTCATTTATATAATTACCAATGACAAAGGAGAACCAATTAGTTTACTACTACATTTCCTCATCTTCTACAACAAATCTGATTCCTGGGAATCCCCAAAAAACATCAGGGCATCTGTTTGTGTAACAAAACAAAAATGAAGGACTGAACTAATGTAACGTGAGAACTAATCTCTTTACTCCAACATGACTGCATTTCTACCTTCAATGTCTCCAATGAATCGCTTCTGACCTGCAGTCACTTGGAAGTTATCTCTCTTCGATGTCTTGAACGGATCACCTCTGACCCAGTCACTTGGAAGCCACCAGATACTGCTGAATCATAGTTCCTGGGTCAAATGTTAAGCAATAGGAATTTTGGGTTCGCCTAGATTCACGAATGCCTCTGCACGGGCCATGCGTGCCATCGCCATGTTCCAAGATACAAGGTGGTCCATAAATGCATTGACATAATTCTCTCTGTCATTCTGTTCAAAGAATGCCCCGTGATCAATACAAGAAAAAAACTCATGATAGAGGAAAGAGGATGCCAAGTGATGGTGCATACCTTGTAGTCAAGATAGTAAGCATGCTGCAAGACATGCAAACAAAAGAGTTATAAACAGCTTAAAATGTTAGAACCATCAGTATGTGTGTTAGAAAGAGAGATTATAAACTTGCCTCCCACATATCCAAGTTGATGATAGGCTGCGAAAGGAAAAAAAAAGAAGATGACTAGTGCAATTAAAGATAAGAAAATCAAATATGTTAGGTCATAGAGATTGACATACAATGTCACCCCATACAATTGGCGTAACTGCATTCAGTGTTTTAACTACTTCTAGTCGTGGTTCTTCTCTCTTCACTGCAAACAAATTACACAAAGAGGGGGGGGGGGGGGGAATGGTTGGTAAAACAATAGATTGCCAAAAAAACAAAAAAAAAGAAGATCATAATGATAAGCAAAATGAACAAGTTTTGCTTTCTATCTGCTCCTTTCGCTGGAACAAACACAAACATCTAAAACAATTTTTTTAGTGTGTTTATATGTATATATGTATATATGTAAGCATGTATGTATGTGTATGCAGATGCACATGTGTGCACGCACACACAATAAGTGGTTTTCTTTGGAATGTGATATGCTAAATAATACTCAGAACTGAAAGGAGCATAATACCTGGCAACAACCAAAATGAAATTTATGCTACATTGCTCACAAACTAATAACTATTCAGTACTCTGCTGCACGCTAAAATGCAAATAATGCAATTATGTTGAAGTAAAGTAAGAAGAGAACAATTTTGGTGCATTCCTCTCATCCCCTTGTATCATCAGAATTCCTCTTCAGGTAGCCTTTCAAGGAAATGGAAGGTTTCAAGTCGAAACATGAATGCAGAACATCTCTCAAATGTTGAATTTTACACCACAAATTTTTTGATTTGATAAAAATCCAAATACCTTCTTGTTACCACTATGAAACTACTCTATCTTGAAGACAGTTTCAAAATGAGTGAATTCTAAATCAACTACTCCAAAAGATTCAATTCAAGGTTTAAAAGCAAATTAACTGAAGGAAGGACATACAGACAAGCCAAACCCAGCCAGAGCCAAATAGTGTAAGAGCTGTTTCTGCAAACTTGTTTCTAAAATTTGTAAAGGAACCAAAATCCTTTTCAATCTGCTCAAGCATGCCAAGTTCTGGCATGTCTCCTCCTCCTGGTTGCATAGATTCCCAAAAAAAATCATGATTCCAGACCTGCAATTGGAGGATCAGATGTTAGCTTTTAATTAGAGTCTTGCAAACCTTTTATTTTGGTAACAAGAATTGTGCTTGAAAATGAACCGAAGAAACTACATATGCATAGAATCAGCCAGAAGACAAGTTCAGGCTTCCAATCAAAATATGACTACACAAATAAGCAGCAAATTTATATCAGAACGCTACAGTAGAAAAAGAATCACCAAGGCACCCATTTTACGATCAAGACTCGTCATCCATAAAAAACAAATGACAAGTCTAGCTGGATGCTGAAAATTAAATCTTTATTCTAAATGTTATGAACATTGCAAAAAATCTTAATTAAGGGAAAAAGGAGAACTTGTTTCAGTAATTTATTGTGAAAAAGACCAACAACACATTGTACACAAGCTTTTGTATAAGAAAATCAATATTAGAATACATTCAGAATTTTCCAAGAAATTAAACTCAAAAGGTTAGAGGTAATAACCTCAAATGACAAGTTCCGCCTATACTTTGAAGACTCTTCTAACCACAAGCTAGTATAGATAAATTCAGTTTCAATGATAAATCATTCACGAATTATGACAACACGCTACAAAACCTTGTACATTACCTGGGCAGCATTGTTGAAATCAGGCGAAGGGTTGCCATTGTTATATGTCACCTTGACAAGGTCATCCAGAGTATAGCCATAAAGTATATCACTTTTCGCTAATGCTTTATTCAATCCTTCCACATAGGCACCGTGATGTTCTTTCCAATGCACCTCTACTGACCTCTTACTCATATAAGGTTCTAAAGCATCCTAAAAGTTAAAAAAGAAAAAAAGAAAAAAAAGAAAGAATTCACACAATCCATTTCTTATCCAAAAAAAGTTCTTACTTATCTAATTCAATCCCCATTTCTCCAAAAAACATATAAAATAAGCAAAAACCGTTCCTTTTGAATTGAAACTCTCAAGTTGAAGGAGAAAAAAGATCACTGACAAGTTTATAAGGAGGGGTCTTCAAGGCATAGTAAGAGACAACTCTTGAAGCTCTTTGGCACCCATTAAAATGTTTCTTTTTCTGCTTAAACTGAAAAGACAAAGATCCAAAAGGGCATTCATGAGTGAAGTAATTGAACACAGAACAAGCAAACCATATTAGTTTGTGGAAAAGAAACAAGAACAGAGCAACAAACCAAAGTAGGGAGTTGCTTGTAAGGAGGAGTCTTGAATTGGCAAGCAAAGCTGCCCGTCACTGGAACTTGACAAGGTGGAGAAGAAGAGAAAAGATTATAACTAAAACAACCCATCTTTGTTGTGCAATCCACTCTTCCTTGCCCTGTTGTTTTTGAACAATTTTTTACTTGGTACAGTGATGCAAGTGTTGGATTGAACTGGTTTGAGTAAAAGATTTCATGGCTTTAGGTTTGGTTCTTTCGAGTTTGGTTTTTGTTTTTTGTGACTTTGTAGCCCAGGGCCCATTTAAGTCAAAAGATCTCAATTTTCAAAATTGCCCTCTTCATTTCCCAATCTTTTTTCTTACCCCAGAGAAAGAGACAGGGTTTTACATTCGGCTCCTATTTGTTGTCCACTAGTAATTTTTTTTAGTGGGAGATAAGATTACGGATGGTTGCGATACAATCGTGTTTTTGAATTATTTTAATTTTAAATTAATATTTTTTAATAATTTATATTAAAACATTAAAATTAAAAAATTATTTTAATATATTTCTTAGTAAAAATTATTTTAAAAAACAAATTTTACTGTACTCTCGCATGTACTCCAAAAAACAAAAAAAAGAAAAAGAATTGGATTGGATAGCTTCCAGGCGAGTTCAACTGCGTCATAGGTCATGATCTTTTTCAGGAAACTTGATGATTATGCTAATGAAGAGAATCATGAATTTGAGATTTATGATCTACAGTTATTTTCTCTTCCATAACAACTGCGTCATAAGATATGATTGCATGCCCTTCAAACTTCAAACTTCAATCTGAGAATCAGTGGATGAACAGATTTGGTTTGACAATAAGCCACAGTACCAGCACAGATGTTTAAGATGCTGCCCAGAATGAATTCATCAGGTTTCTCACCAGCTTCTGTCAGCATGTTGAGTGATGATAAGCTTCACAATCACAGCCTTCATGTACGAATGCAGACATCATGCCCCCCCAGGCTGCTTTGTCTGGCCTCTCAAGCATATTGAAAACCTTAAAAGAATCATCCAAGAGCTCAAATTTAACGTCACCTTTGATTAATGAGCTGCAGAACATTTCCATGAGAAGCAATGCCGAGGTATTAAACTTCGTAATTTGTAAATGCAAGCTTAATAATTCAATTATTAATTATTAAATTTTATAATTTATTTTGATTTAATAATTCAATTTAGCCCTCTTGACTTTGTGTTTCCGTCAATTTGATAAATCAATTCTTATGAGAAAAAAAAAAGTTTTCAAATTTATCTTATATTTACCGCATTTGGTCCATTAAATTGTACACAATTTTGGGACAAATTTATCATATAGGTAGAGACTTTATTACTTATAATTCAATTAGATTAGTTTAAATTAACAAAATGTAAGAACATATTATGAAGCTTATTTTCCTGAATTGTCACATACGACTTTTCCATACTATAACCAAAGGAAAGTTGACTTCCAATTTTTTCATTATTTTTCGTTTAAAATTAATTTTCATGGTTAAAACGAAGAGTAAAATTGTTATATTGAAGGGCACCCCCACTATTAAAAGCGCGAGTAAAAAGGGTTTATGCTTAAAACCACACCCATCAAACCAAAACGCAGCCTCTCTCTCTCTCTCTCTCTGCTAAAACCTCTCGTAACCTCACTTTCTCCACCTCTAAAACCAAAACACCACAAAATCCTTCTCTTCTTTTCTCTCCTTTTGCCTTCTCTTTCTTTTTTTTATTCAACTTCTTTTGTCCTTTTTTGGTGGTGCTCATAGAAAGTAAGATTCTTTAGAAATTTTGCAAAGTTGTGAGTGATTCTCGATTTATGGCTTCAAGGGCTTCAAGAAGGTTACTTAAAGATTTTTTGCTCAAAAGGGTTACTTCAACTCCTGTTAGTAGTGTTAGACATTTCTCGTCTTCTTCTTCATCAGAAACTGCTCCTAAAATTCCTCATTTCTCAAAGAAGGTAACTTTTTTTTTTAATCTTTTTTAACATTTCTGGTTATAGTATGAGAGATTCGATTGATAGCAAAAATGGGTTCTTTTCGGATTTTTTTACTGTTTTTGGTTGTACTAAGGTTTTTCAGAACTGGTTTGGTTCAGTTGAGCTTTTGTTTTATTGTTTTTTTGGGTTTTAATCATTGATGAACGTGTGAATGTAGATATTCTTAGGGTCTAAGTTGAGGTTTTGTTTTGAGATTATAATATTCTGTATGGTTTTATGCTGCAAGACTCAAAGCAGGAGGCTTTTTAGTTTTTAAATTACCGTTTCAATATGCTGCAGTGATTGATGTTGTGATACTCGAGGATAAAGTATTGGACACACCGATTTTTTGTGATATTAATAAATTCCTGTTTATTGAATGAATTAATGCATGTTGTTTTGTTTGTTTTCCCTGCAAACCTTTGCTTAAATCCATTCCTTTTGCCAATTTGCCATTTTTGTTGATGTTATAAGTCTCTTTAGTATGCTGCTTTAGATTGCAGTATCGAATATTAGTGTGACTTTTGGCGCCTATTTTTTGTTGTTCATATTGCACAAATTTCCTACTGAGCTCCTGTGAGACTCGTGAACAGAAATGTTTCTGTCCGATTCTGAAGTGTAAATCTCCTTTTTTTTTCCACTATAGGGGAGGTTGTTAACAGGTGCGACCATAGGACTGGTTATAGCTGGAGGAGCTTATGTTAGTACAGTGGATGAAGCAACTTTCTGGTACTTCATTTGAAACTCTGACAAGACATTTTCTTAATCCACATTTGAACTTGTTACATACATATTGTTACACTGATTCCAGATTACTGATGTAAACATAAATGTGCCATGAACAAGAATGACAGGTTCATGTGGTGAAAGAATTTGGATACATATCATGATACATTCTGATAATTACACTTTCTTTAAATTCTTTAATGCTTTTATAGCTTTGGATAAATTTAGATGATTAGACAATCTCATGAATCACTTATAGTACGAGTTCAATTTTGAATTTACCCTTGTATACTTGTGTTTATTCTAGGATTTCAACTTATTCTGCATAGAATATTATTGCAGCGGTTGGCTATTCAATGCAACGAAACTCGTGAATCCATTTTTTGCTCTTCTAGATGCTGAGTTTGCTCATAAGCTTGCTGTCTCAGCTGCTGCTCGTGGTTGGGTTCCGAGGGAGAAGAGGCCTGATCCATCAGTTTTAGGACTGGAAGTTTGGGGAAGGAAATTCTCCAACCCTATTGGTCTAGCTGCTGGCTTTGATAAAAATGCTGAGGCTATTGATGGCTTGCTCGGGTTAGGTTTTGGCTTTGTAGAAGTCGGCTCTGTTACCCCTGTTCCACAAGAGGGTAATCCAAAGCCACGAATTTTTAGATTGCGCCAGGAAGGGTGAGAATACAGTTATTCTTTCCTGCACTTATAGTAGTGGTAGTGGAAGATGCTTGTATTAGTGAAAGTTTGAGTCTTTAATGCTTGGGAATGGGAAACAGACCCCCTTTTTATATTATGGACTTCAAAAATGTGTTTTGTATGATTTTACATTGGTTTCTTGAGAAGTGCTTCAACACTGATTTATATGATTGCTTGGTGTTTGTGCCAGTGCAATTATCAATCGTTGTGGATTTAATAGTGAAGGCATTGTAGCTGTTGCAAAGCGATTGGGTGCACAACATGGGAAACGGAAGTTGGATGAAACTTCAAGCGTTTCATCCACCTCGAACAATGATGTCAAACACGGAGGCAAAGCTGGCCCTGGCATTCTCGGGGTCAATCTGGGGAAGAACAAAACAAGTGAAGATGCTGCTGCAGATTATGTACAAGGGGTTCATTCATTATCCCAATATTCTGATTACTTGGTAGAACTTTCTTTCTTTTCATTCTTTTTTCTTCTGTTTCTTGTATACGTTATTGGCACAATTTACTAGGGTGGTCTATTGACGCTCCATCTAGCTTTATTTTCCTCACACTTGTATGTATACTGTGGAAATGAAAGATGGAGTGCCAATAGCATGACTCTTTTATCTAGTCAAACACATGACAGGCTAAGAGGAATTGAATTCTGTTTAATGTGATTTGGTGTTCCTTTGTCTTGTATAGGTAATTAATGTGTCATCACCCAATACTCCTGGATTGCGTATGCTTCAGGGAAGAAAGCAGTTGAAGGACCTTGTTAAGAAGGTGTGGATGCTTATGCCTGACTTGCACTTCTCTTGAAATTGTGTGATGCTGAGTTAAACTTTTTTCTTTCTTTTTTTGGCTTTTCATTTAGGTCCAAGCTGCTCGTGATGAAATGCAATGGGGTGAGGAGGGTCCTCCTCCATTGCTTGTGAAAATTGCACCTGACTTGTCAAAGGAAGACCTTGAAGACATTGCAGCAGTGTGTAACTGCTCCTATTTTTCATCTCTATTCTCCATTTCCACATGCATCACTCTTATAGTTCCCTGTTTGTGATTTTGTGTAGGTTGCTCTTGCACTCCGCTTGGATGGTCTGGTATGTTTTATTCCCGTCAAGAACTACATCTGCTTCACTTTTAGCAGGACATTCATTTTTGTTGTTCATAACTTTGGTTACTTGTCAGATGAATGAAGCTTTTCTGATTAATTTTTTAAAATTAATTTATGACCTGGTTACAGGTATGGTGGATGGTGTAGTCCCTGGGTTACTTGCATGAAACAGTAATTTAGTGGTTCCAATTGTTTTAATTTAATTAAATACCTATGGACATCACATGTTCTACTGTAATGCATGACTCTAGTGTGTGTCCTTGGTATTAGCAATATCCCTGGCTCCAACCCATTTACTATGTGGTGGAGTGTGATTTTTCACCTGGATATGTTCCTTTTATATTCCTGTTGTGGTTAGGCTTGAAGGTAATGGAGGGATTAATTGTAGTTGTGGAAGTTGATATCATGCAATTAGATCACCTCACATTACGATATCTATATTGAAAACTTCTCATAACTAAAACTAAATTATCTGTCTACATATAGTTGCAAGTGCAGCCTAAAAACGAACAAAATATAATATATATATATATATATATATCATATTCTTGGTTTAATGATTGGAGTAAATTTAAAATATATTTCTCCAATCAGTCTTATTTTGTTAATTTGGTTTTTGTAGAGAAGAAGATGATGCTTTCATGTTGTCCAATAATAGCAGTAACATGATTTTTGTGGATGAAGTTGCAATAATGATGTATGCCTACACACACACACACACAACTCACTGCAGAATAAGGGCATTATGTCCACACAGTCATGTTACTCTCTAATCAATGCTGATTTTAGCTTCTTCTCTTGGGATAGATTATATCAAATACAACCATATCAAGACCAGATTCTGTAAAGAAATCCCCAGTGGCCGAGGAAACTGGTGGCTTGAGTGGGAAACCTCTCCTCAATCTGTCTACCAATATCTTAAAGGAGATGTTTATTTTGACAAGGGTATGTTGGCTGTTCTTATGATAATTTTAAATTAAATTCAAACGTATCCTCAGCGTTCTCCATAGCTCTCAATTGCCACTCTGCCAGGTTCAAAATGGTAGTTCTAAAAAAAAGGTCCAATTATGATATGCTTTGTATTGTATCATAATTTCCAATGTAATCCGGCTCATTTTCTTCCTTTTAATAGACAATCCTCTATAGACACCCTAATTTACCCCATGGTCAGATGCTTGTTTTCCCATGAATGCTTTCCTCACCTCGTTTCATGTTATCTAGTAAAACCCTTTTTTATTCTGCTGTCTGTTGTACTATTGGATTTTATGTATAACCATTTTATAGTTATTTACCCTGATAATTGAATAACATGGTTATATTTTCTGTAAAACATGCTATCTTACACTGTTTGGCTTGAATCATGTATTAGTTGTTTTTTGCTTTTAGTTCATATTGTCACGGGTTATTTGTTGAGCGTGCATATTTTGTCTCATTCCAGGGAAAGATTCCTTTGATAGGCTGTGGGGGTGTTTTCAGGTAAAATCTAAAGAATGCATCTTAAATTCGTTACTGTCATTAACATGATGACTGCCTCGCAAATTCATTATCTGAACTTAAATTACCTGCTGTCAACTCAGTGGTGAGGATGCATACAAAAAAGTAAGAGCTGGAGCAACTCTTGTACAGCTTTATACAGGATTTGCCTACGGTGGACCTGCCCTAATTCCTCGAATAAAGGTAACGTTGCAATCTGTTTCTGCATTGTCGGCTCCTGAAGGCAACATCTAGAAAATAAAATGTGTTCTATTTTATGGAAAATGCACTTTTTTTTTTCCTCTATTGGATTCTGAATGACTTTTGCATAGAGCTTATGTTCATAGCAAAGCATCCTTTTGGGAGATGGTTGCATTTATGATTAATGAATCAGAAATACAAGAGTAATAATTATAACATAGGAAATTGTTACAAATTGTTTCCAAATGCAATATAATAGCCGGGCCTTCTTGCAGGCTGAGCTGGCCGCGTGCTTAGAAAGGGATGGTTTCAAGTCCATCTCGGAGGCAGTTGGTGCAGATTATAGGTAGTGTATCCCAGGTTTTTCAACAATGAGAGAGAAGACTGTCGCAGCATGCAGGCAATACACCATAAAAGAAACAAATGGAAAGAACGAACATAAAACATTTGGAGATCTCAGCTCTATATTTATTTCGTTTGTTGAGCAATCTTTACTCTATTAACTGGTCGCTACAGTTTTGTTTTATCTCAGTTCTCCCCTGCAAAATCTCCAGTCCCTTTTTCTGATGTTTTCTGTACAATAAGAACAAGTTTGGAGGGAAATAGAAATTCCAGGAAAGAGGGTTGTGAGTTTTGCTATCGTACAGAATACACTTTTTTCTAATATAAATTTTAAGATGTGCTAGCCAATCGCCAACTGGTCCAATGCACTTGCCAGATTTCAAGATGAGTTGAGTTATTTATGCATCGATTTTATGGTAAAGATATTCATGTAGTTTCTTATATATGCATATATAAGAAGATTAAGTTACATTTGATATGATTTTTTAAAATTGTTTTTTAACTTTTGATTAAATTAGAAGTTAGAATTCCTTAACTTTTAACTTAGAAATTTTAATTTATACCATCTTTTTTTTGAAGAAACTTGCTTTGAATGTTTTTATCATGCATTTTATTTATTTATTTAAAATCATTTTTTATTGTAAATTATTTATGAAAATAACTTTTGAATTATAATGTGGTGATTGAAGACATGCTTTAATTCTTTTATGAATTTGGGTTCCAACCTTGAAGCTAGCGCTTAAATTTTTTTATTAAATTCTTCTTAATGGATTGGGTTGATGTGGGAGTGCTTTAGTATGATTGACCGCTTAAAAAGGAGTTTAGTCTCAAGTGACATAAACTAGTTTAAAAATAATCTTTATCATTGAATAAAAAAATTAAGTTAAAAGTTAATTTTTGTACTGTATTGAAAACAACACTAATAATCAACCCATTATCTCAAAGATCCATCAATATGTTCAAAATTTTATTTGGGTTTGAAATCAACCTTCCAGGGAGGCTGTAAAGAGGGCCGAAAGTTGCTGGAACTTCGAAGAAGCAGTTGAGTCGCGTCAGCTCCTGTTTGAGCTTCTTTCCTGCATGCATCCAGATGGGAATGTGTTTGCTACTATGTATTGAGTGTGAAATGATGTACCTTTGGTCCAAATTTGGTGATATTTAGATATCGTTTGGATTGGTTTTGGAGTTGGCAAAAAAAGAGATACTGGTGCTGTCACCATGAACATTCACTATCAAGGCTTCTGTGTTGATGCTAGTTCAAGGGTTTCATGATTTTATT
>Ga0325410_1003015_pt1 | contig 18888 bp, 11 predicted proteins | sample PopdelMetagenome_16_FD_206182 | JGI IMG/M metagenome (GOLD analysis project Ga0325410, IMG submission 206182) | Populus deltoides microbial communities from Bellville, Georgia, United States - Xylem-PdIQD-R3 | ecosystem: Host-associated > Plants > Phyllosphere > Stem > Wood/Secondary xylem... | reverse complement strand
CTTGGTGACGAAGGAGGTGGGGATGCGAAACTTATTGAGAAAGAAGATAGTTGGGTTATGAAGGGAGGAAAGGTATGCTTTTGTAGTGGGTTTTCTTTATGAAGTCGAAAAGAAACAAGTTTTCTTTCACCGCCATCTAATAATTGCTCCCTTATAGGCTTCTTTTTGCCTGCTTTACAGATTGATGAAGATAAGCCTTGGAAAAAAAACATAAAATAAACAATCAGGCAGGCAGGTGCATGTGTAAAGGTCTTGAAATGCTTGGTTGTCTCGTTTATCTTTCTTATGCAAGGCATGCAGCAGTCTCCTTGATCGCTATTCTGAAGCTTCCTTTCCATGACTCCAGCCGTTGGTGTTATGGCTTTGTCTTTGACACTTCGGTAGGCAGAGACAAGAGGAACAAGTGTGAATAGGCTATCCTTTCGGTTAATTACAGACAAAAATACCTATCAATATCTACGCATTTCAGCAAAAAAATGATGATAATCCAATCTCTTTTTTTTTTTAAGCCAGTAGACCATGTTATTAAGACATCAATTTGAAAACCAAATTGATGAAAAGAGATACAGCTTGCTACATAATATCAGAAGCAGAAAAAACATAAGATGACTAGCAACCAACGCACAAAACACAAGGGAACAGCACACCTACAGAATCGCAAGACCTATAGCCAAAACGGAAGAAGAAAAACCGAGCATTCATGACAGACTAAGAACCCCATCACAGAACAAATGATATCGAAAAGACAAGCCACAAAATCGGATGACCTGCTAACACCTTGAATAGCCACCACCAAAAGAAAGCAGGACAAAGGGGCAGACAGAGAGAAAGGCAACAACCGAAACTTATCAAGAGAAAACCAGCTAAAAACCAAGCATCCAAACAACAAAGAAGCCTCTTGCAAATACCAGAACTCCTCAACCCTTAACATTGAGTTGCTAATGAGATTCGGAATGCTCTTTAGACTATCTCTCAATTTGTCCTCCAAGAAAGTCTATCATAGCATCATCCCCATTAGTAGAGTCGGTTTAAGAAAACAGGGCAAGCTCCTCAGATTAACGTGTTAGAAGTTGATGAGCATGCCTAGGCATGAAATCGATCTGTTGAACACAAGCTTTTGAACATGGTGTAGCATACCGTGCCTTATTCTAATCGAACAAGGGCCTTTTCCAGATTAAATGCAACCATTTCCATGTTTCTAATGCCCGCTAGAAAATAGTTTCATTTAGATAAAATAATTAATTCCTAAAAAATTGATTATTTTTTTTTATATCTAAGTAGTGTCATGAAAAAATGAAAAATGAGTAATAAAATACTTTCTAGTTTTAATTATATCTTTAAAAATAAGCTGAAAAATAATTTATTAATAATTTTTTTTCAAGTTTATTAAAAAAATAGGATCGAATCTAGTAGATAAAAAAATTGGAGGAAGAAATTAAAAAAAATCAATTTTATAAAATTTTTTAAATAAATCAAATAACAATTAAAATGATAAAAAATCAATTTGACAGATAAAAGAATTAAAAAATAAAAAAATAAAAAAAATCATAAATTATCTCAAATAAAATAAATAATAATTAAAATAATATAGACTAAATCTGATATATAAAAATCTCAATTAAAAAAAAATAAGATGAAAACAAATAACAATCAAAGAAATGATAAAAAAATTAATTAAAGGAATGAAAATAAATAACAAGATATTTTATAATTTTTCAAAACTTCTAGAAAGTGTTTTCTGTCCAAAATTAAAAAAAAAACACTTTCTTAAAAATCAAATCAATTTTTTTTGACTGAAAAAGTATTTTTCATTAACTAATTTTTATAATGATAAACAAACATAAAAAATTTAAAAAAATCATTTTCAAAAAATTATTTTTCATAAAACAAAAATGCCTAAAAAGATATCCTTATGGAAGTAGATACTTAATTGAATTTAGATTAAACCTGAGGTATTCCCATTTATATTCCTTTTAGTTACTCTTATATTTATATTTAAGATCCATTATTTGATCATTTAACTTGTTTATTTTTACGTTTTAAAAGTATTTTTGAAAAAATTTAATTTTTTTATTTAATTTAATATATTTTAATGTTTTTAGATTATTTTAATTCATTAATATCAAAAATAATTTAAAAAAATATATTATTTTAATATATTTTTAAATAAAAAATACTTTAAAAATTAATCACAGCATAATCATTAATAATTAGTAACAGATAATTAAAATGTACTCAACTGGAAGAAACTGTTCACTGAAAACCAAATGAGACGGCAAACACATCTCATGAAAATCCTTTCTTTAATAGACCCGAATAACTAAGCAGCGTTTTATGTTTACGAAGAAATCACACACCTACAGAATGAAATAGCCAAACTATCTAAATATTTCTCACAGCCGTCCGGAGGAAATAGAAGGGCCACATCCTCTGCCGTCAATGGGGATACAGCTAAAAATGCAACGTCAAATCCAATGCCCTCTTCCAGATATTGACTTTGTCTTCTTCCTTCAGATTTCCATTTGTCCCAAGCTATTTCCCTTTTGTCTTTCTTCAGGTAACTCTTTCCCATCATGTCTTTATAGTCCCATTCACCTTGTTATCTCTGGATTCCTTAACTTCTCACATATCTCCGGCATCACTCCTCCATCCTCACCACTCCTACTGAGTAAGCAATAGACGGCTAAGAGAAGGAAAGGAAGTTCAGAAGACTGGGAAATGGGAGATTGGGGGCCAGTGGTAGTAGCTTTGGTTCTGTTTGTTCTGTTGACACCGGGACTGCTTTTCCAGCTACCAGGGAATAGCCGAGTGATAGAATTCTGCAACAGGAAAACCAGTGGGCTCTCTATATTTGTTCATACCGTTATCTTCTTTGGCCTCATAACCATTTTTCTCATCGCAGTTGGTGTTCATATTTACACTGGATAACATCTTTGCCATTCACCACAACAGCTCCGATCCTCATCCTCCTCGTGATGCCGATCACCTTCAATAACTTGATTTCTTTCAGGAAAACATATGCATCTCTCTTAGCTGTAGTCTGCAGAAAAAAAGTCTCCTGTCTTGATCTCCTACTCTTTCATGTGTTTTCTTTTTTGTTAACGGTTTATATAGTTTTTAGATCAGTGATTTATTAGAAAAATGTTATGTACTTTGTTGAAGAATGTTTAATTAATGGGATCGGGTCTGTTTCAAGTTATCAATGTTCAACTTTAAGTCCCAGGAGGAGCTCACAAGCTGGTATCCCTCGACTGGTTGTGATCTTGATGCAGTAGAATTCAGAGGTCTCTGGGACGACACCCATGCACGTGCCACATAATTATTTTTTCTCTAACAGAGTAGAGGTTGGAACTAAAGAGTTACACTTGCGCCGCTCATTTACACGTGCAAACATTTTTTATTTTTTCAGTTAAAAAAGAGAGGTCCGAACCCGAGACAACTATTTTAGTTGATCATTCACAGCACAGCCACCCTCTAACTAATTCTAAACAAGTTGGCAAGGTCTAAATTGCACTGTCACGGCACATGAGATTGTTAGGTTGTCCAAAACACTACGCAGCGGAAAGGTAATTTTTTTTTTTTTTAGAGTTTTAAGATTTTCTCGGTCAAATTCAGACTTATTTAGAGTTTGTACTATGATACATGATTAATTGAAGAACATATATATTTTTTATTTTAAATAATTACTTCAAAGTTAGATTATTATAAATTATAAATCTTTTAAGTTTTCAGTCTCTAATAATAATCTATAAAAATAAGTTGTGAGAAATTTTTTAAACTATAATAATTAATTGAAGACCAAATATTATTTCAGTATATTTTTATAAATTTATTCAATAAATTCTCTACTTGATTTTTTAAATATAGAATTGTAATTTTTTATATAAATTATATTTTAATTTTTAATTTCTAAAACTCATTTATAATTAAGTTATATTTGATTAATCATCATAGTTTAATTTCTGACAATAGTATATGGGATCCATTAGATTTTCTAATAAATTAATCTAGATATAAATTACAATACTAAATAAAATAAAATAAATTAATTTATTATTGATTTAAAAATTTATTGATTAATATTTAAAGATGAAATAAAATACACAGTACAATCTTCTAAATATTAAAAAATTATAAATAACTAGCCTTGACCTTAGCGTGTTTTTTATTATAATAATTATTTTTTTATTAATTAATGCTTCAGGTACGAATTTGATGCCACAAATATAACAGCAGTCCATTTGCTTGTATTTCGTGTTATCTTTGTGGCACAAAATTCGAGCAACAAATTATTTTCTACAAAAATAATTATTTACAACGCAATATATTCAATAATCTATTAGTTCATAGTCAATTAAAAATGTTTTATTTATTTATTTAAGTATTAAATTTTTCTTCACTGAAGTTGTAATTTTCTTTATTAAAATTATACATAATTATTATGATTGCGCAACAATTAAAAAATTTATATATATAAAAAAATCAATATTTTTTTACGTTACATTGCTACATTGAATGATTTTATCTAACTGATGCATGAGCTAAAGCTGTAGCAGATTCATATAAGAGTTTTTTTAATACTATATTCACGTAATATTTATAGTGATAGTTTGGATGATTAAGATTTATTTTTTCTTAAAATAAGATTTTCTTTACAAAGAGTTATGTTACTTCTTAAAAAAAAATGATATTTTAATAATTTTATATAAAAAAAAATTGTTCTCTTTTTCTTACTTTTTAATATAAAAAGGTTTGGTTTCAGATAACAATTATAATCTTGAAAAAAACACTACTAGAAAGTGATAAACCAACGTATCTTATATATATATTTTTTTTTCTTAAAGATCATGTCTAAAAAGAGCTAAAAGCATGGTAATAATCCAACTTATCTAAGATACATGGTGATACGAATTAGAACAGGTCTAAATTTAACCTTAAAATATTTGCTAACCAGTTTTGCGAGATTGAGCATATCTCTCAAACTGTACATTGGATTAAGCTAACATTATACAAAAATACTAGACATATAGAACTATATTGCAGTAGATTTTCAGGTCAAGCAAATCTTAGAAACATATTATTTTGGAGATGAATCTTGTCAAATATGTCAAACTAGACCTTCATGTACAGTTTGGGACATATCAAAAGTTATAGGTGAAATTGTACTTCGATTTAAATTAGGCTGAAAATTGGACATCTCAAGCTTTCAACCATCTATAGTAGGCTTAGTAACTCATCCAAATAAGAGATAACAATGTGTTTAAAGTCAGGACTGAAATCTGCCAAGAATTTATGAATATTGGAGATTCGGGCTTCATGGAGAAATTTTAGCATGAAGACTTTGTTTTTATTATATTATCTTATTTATTTAATGTTTAATAATTATTTTTAATTTGAATTTTTCCTGGCCAATTAAACATTGTTTAGGGGTATATTTTATCATTTGACTTATGTTAGTTGATTATTAGTTGGGGTCAATTAGTTTGCAACACAAAAGGGGTGTAATAGAGTTAGTTGAAAGAGATTATATTATGTTTTTTTTTTAGCTACAAATTTCAGCAGCCAGTTAAAAAATAAATATGAATTTTTTTTTGTTTGTTTGTGGCAAAATAACTTTTCTTTACACGGAAAAAGATCAGACATTGATTTATCGAAGAATAACTAGCTTCATGATGTCATTTGCATACATGATGTCACAAGGGCGACGTCAGGCGACGACGAGCTTTCCGTGCCTCTTGAGAGGTATTGTTGTTGGGAAGGAAATGTTTTTTAATTTAATCATAAAATTATGATTAAGGTTTATGAGTCACCATCTAGTATTATAGTTACTAGGAACCCTATGGTCTGCGAGGGTTTGAGTAAGAGACTGGTTGTGCAAGGGAAAGATGCATCATTCCCAGTGCAACCTACCAAAGATAAACTATATTGTTGTTTGATTGTTTTTTAGGTTGAGTTTCTATTCATTGATCTCGTCTAACGTTCAAGGTAGATCTCCCTTCGTGAGAAAGTCTCTATCTTATTAGATAAAGTTCTAACCGTTTTAAAGTTTAAATTTTAGTATCGCATTTATTTTATACTTATATCTTTAGTACCTGAGGGTGTACTTTACTGTGCAGTTTTATACCTTCAGATATTAAAGTCTACATCAAAATCCCTAAAAAATGATCAAAATGATTAATGAAGAGTTTTTGATATTTTGACCAAATCTCAATGGATAATCATAAACTGGTTATGATATTCATATTTTTTTGGATTTTTAAAACATGAGAAAGATGCTTTTTTTTATATCTTTATATGAAAATATGTCTGGAAATGTTTTAGCATTTGATCGTAAGCATGAAAACCAAACATTTTTTTCTTTTTCTTTTTCTTTTTTTTTTGTCTTTTGAAAAGAGAAATTAATTTAAAAGTTTTGAGATTTTTTTTAGAAATATTTTAGAGAAAACATGATATTCTAATATCGGATATGTATCTTACAGTGTAAATATACAGCCCAATATTATGCAAAATTGATTTATAAAAAAAAACATGCAAGAAAATCACAATTTTTTTTATAGGACTTTTGAAATTTTTTTGAAACTTTCTTTATATATATATATATATATATATATATAGGTTGGGTCAGCCCAGCTAACTGGGCTGATCTCGGCCTGAAAGGGTGGGGTTGTTCTCGGCCCAAAAGAGGGTGGGTTGATCTCAACCCTGCAGATGTTTTGTTCTTTTTTAGTCTGGGCTGGGCCGAGGAAAAGGATAATCTTGTTTGAGTTGGGGAAAAATTCTAGCCCTTGAAATTTATCCCTATTTATAGGATATGGAAAAGGGTAATCTTGTTTTCATTAAGGAAAAGGTTTGGCTTTTGATTTAGTTAGGAAAGATCCCATTCGTTGGCTCAAAATAAGCACAATGAATTGTCAAATTTGACAATTAAAGGTTGCCTGAGTTGGCCTTTTTAGGCCGGCACCGCGACCGTTGTATTGTTAATAAGCATGAACATACCATACTAGGCTATAAAAAAATGTCAGGTGATCATTTCCATGCAAGATTTGTCAATTTTGATAAAGATTTGAGGCATTAAATGCACCTACAAAGTAGTCTCCCTAAGCTATCATTTCAGAGGAAAAAAATGAGGAAAAAGATTAACAATCACCAAAACGACATCGTTTTAGTAAAGTTCACTTTAGCTCTTCAATTTCTGATTTGTCTTAAATACACCCAGATTGGCTTCACACATTTAATTTTATGCAATTATGTCCCTAAGAAAACTTCAATTTCAGCCCCAGATTTGCACGCCTTTTTCTCTTTGGTCATTGATTTTAGATTTATATAATTTGACCCTCAATTGATCATTAAACTTTCAATTTCTTTAATTTCATCTCTGATTTCAATTGATTGGGTCCTCATAATTCGACGCCTTTTGCAGATTGGTTCTTGCTATTGATTTTTATCAATTAACTTAGTAAAAATTAATTTTGATCTCTTAAAATTCTAATTTTCTCAATTAAGCTCTAATGGGGTTCCTAAACTTAATTTTCCACCAATTAAGCTCTTAATAAAATTAATTTGACCTATTTAAAGTTTAATTAAGTCCTTACACCTAATTAAATCTTTCAATTGGACCCAAATTAATTCCTAAACATAATTAAACCTTCAATTTGGCCCATGATTAAATCAAATTGGCCTATTAAAAAATTAATTATATCCTTGGACTTATTTTTATCTAGATTCATTCAATAATCATTTAATTTGACCTAAAATTTGCATTGTTTCTTCAGTCTTGGATATAATGGGGTACAATTAGGTCTCAAATTTCCTCCAAATTACAGCTTGATTTTCCTACATGTTTAGAATCCTCCTCGGCCTGCTTTCTCCATATTGCTAGCTTTTATTTTATTTTTTGTTATTTTATTTTGGAAGAAAATAAAAAATTGAATTTGGGGAATAACCCATATATGGGTTATGACATATGGGGTTCTTAGATACAAAGTTATCTCCGAGTCTAAATCTTTATCCAATACCTTTAGTTTTTAGGTACAGGGCTATCTCTGGGTTATGGTTTTATCAAATTTGATTTTCATTTTTGTCATGTTGTTATCTACTTCATTGAGGGTTATTTGACAATGTGATCAAGTGATTCACATCACATAGGTATAGCTTGCTTCTAGATCCAACATCCTTGGGGCCCAGCTATGCGCTGAGCCCAAATACAAGTGGGTCCAGTAAGCTACCAGACCCAACTTTCTTGGGCTCAGTTACGCGTTGAGTCCAAGTATAAGTGGGTCTAGAAAGCTGCCAAACCTAATGTTTTTGGGTTTAGTTACGCATTAAGCCCAAATACATGTGATTTAGGTAAGATGTCAAAACCAACATCCTTGGTCTCAACTACGAGTTATGCCTAAGTATATGTGGGTTTGGTGAGCTGCCACACCCATCACCCTTGGACTTGAGATCAATTCGGGTTTAAATGTGGATGGAACTAACAATCATTATGGGCTCTATATTGGGCCACACGGCTTTGTTTGTTTATTTCTATGGCTCTTAACATAAAATGTTAAAAGTCAAGAATAACAATCTCCCCACATCCCTAATAATATAAAAGTCTCTTGAGGGCCTACTATATTTCTATTAACATTAATATTATGTAAGGGATATCTATCTCTTATTAATATTATGTAAGGAATATCTACCCCCATTAATGTTATCAGGAGAAAATGATACTTCAACCTCTCCATTCAAGCAACATAACAAGGTTAAGAAACTTTATATACCTCCTAAACCACTCAGGTAAAAGGTTCATATTTTTCTATTTTCTAAGAATTCATACTTTTATTCTTAAAGCATTTATCATATACAAAAAAGAACAAAGACTCTTTGTTCTTAAAATTTAAAGCTCATTCTTAAAATTTAAAAGTCATTGATTTTATTATCAGAGGGTCTCCAAAAAACACCAAAAAGGATTGTTTTGCAGGTGTTAGATATTCTATTACAAACCATCAACTTCATGAACTTTGAAGAAAGGAATATTGATGTGAACGTGTGATTACCTATTGTCTAAACACTAAAAAAAAAAAAATCATTCCTAAGTATATTAGATTTTGGAACATCATCAATTGACGTTGTCTATGGAAAATATGATAAAAAAAGGCATTAATTGTTCTTTTAAAACTAGTTTATTTGTAACATCTCACCCCACTAGCAAGATATTGTCCGCTTTGGCCCACAGGCCTCACGGATTTGTTCTTAGCAGCCACGCATAGCCTCAAAATGTATTTTAATAGTCAGATGAGCATGCTCATATAAGGCCTTCCCCCAAGTCCTCACCCGTCGATGTGAGATATTATAATCCGCCCCTTTTAAGGAGCCCAATGACCCCGTCAGCACCATCGGACAACTAGTGAGCCGAGCTCTGATACCAAATGTAACACCCTACCCCACTAGCAAGATATTGTCCACTTTATCCCACGGGCCTTACGGATTTGTTCTTGGCAGCCACACATGGCCCCAAAACGCGTCTTACTAGTCAAGGTGAGCATGCTCATATAAGACCTTCCTCCAAGTCTTCAACTGCCGATGTGAGATATTACATTATTGATATCCCTAATCACCATCAATGGTAGATAATCAAAATACTCCTATAATAGGATGTGTGATAGACCTCCTTGCCACACCAAAGATTTCTTCCCAACCAAACATTCAATAGCTCATCAACCAAGTGCAAGTTATTACCCGGGTTATATTGGCAACTCAAGGGCCAAATCAGACTTTGCCACCTTAGAAAGTTATGGCACCTATAGCAACACCATTCTTTACAGCTCTATAACCATAAGTTGCACCAGTGCTCATAGACAGTTACACTACCTAGAGGAGTTTGGGTAGAATGAAATGTTGAGGGGTTTTCAACCTTAATGGTCACCAAACCCTTCTGGAGAGTGCTCACATCGTAAAATGCTCATGCTCATATCAAGTATTCTAGATCCCTATTTGGCCATCAGTCCCGTTGTTCTATGCTAGAAACCTCAAGCTCTCAAAACTTGATAAACATAGGAGTGAGAAACAACCTACAAAGGAGTATATGTATAAGGGTGTCTATACCCTTCACTTAATTTGAGATTCTCTATTCTCAAGATGAGTGTTGTGTACTCATATGTCTAAAGATTATATTTATACCAAGATGACTTTAGACAACTATGGGAGTCTTGCTAACCCAATGAACATATGCAAAACATATAGAGCAGTTTGGAATTGGTTATCCAGGATAGCTATGTCATATGCAAGATCCTCCCTACAATTTCCAGAGGGTTAGTACATGCATGGTATAATAACTTGGAGAGCTTTAGACCAAGCTAATAGCACAAGTCAACACAAGCATCGTGATAAAAAAAAGTTTCACAGAACTTTTTGGGGTCACTCAAGCAGATGACAAGTCCAAATAAAACACACATAAAAAGGTTTAATGAGGAAATGTTCCATATTGAGGAATTAATTGAGCATGTGGCTTTTGAAGCTTTAATAAGTGGAGTAAAAAAGAGAGATTTATAGAAAATATTGTACACTCTACCAAACAGAAGCTTGTTAAAAGTGAAGTAGGTCATGGAGAACCATATACGGGTGGAAGATGCGAGTGTGTTGCTTCATGAGCCTCCTCGTTTCTTTAAAAAGAATTTTACAGAGAGGTCTTCCAAGCAAGATCATTTTTTTATGAGGGACAACAACCTTAGAAAAAGTAAGAAAAGGCTAGTCAGGGGACGCACAACCTACCTTGAAATGCACACGACTCTATTGAATGTTATCCTAATAGAAATCTTCACTGCCATTGAGGATATAAAATTATCTTATACTTTTCACCCATGCGATCACCATCTAGTACTCGCACTTTCAAAAAGTATTGTATGTTCTATTGGGATAAAGGATATAAAACTAAAAATTGTTGTATGTTGAAAAAAAAAATCAAAAGATTGACAGATAAAGGTTATTTTCAGAAGAGCCTAGCCAATTTATATAGGCACTACCCAAAATCAACATGATCTTTGGTGGTACCTCAGTTATGGGTGATTTCAACACAAGAAAGAGAAAGTATGGGAAACATGTCCTTACAATTACTCATCTTCTGAACTAGTAGCATGAGCTCATCGTCTTTACCTTAGAAGATGGAAAGGGAGTAACTTTCCTATATAAGGATGCCCCAGTCATCTCCACAATCCTTTCAGCCATTGAGTCCATCAAATATTGGTGGATGATAACAATGCGATCAACATTCTTTCTCGTAAAGTGATGGCAAATATATGGATATCCCCTCAAGACTGGATCCAAGAAAGACTTCTCTCATTAGGATATAAGCTCGGGCGCACTGGTAAAGGGTGCCCTGGAAACACTAGTTACTATTAGCACACCTTCTAAGTGTGTCTCCCTTCAGCAAACTTTCATGGCATTGACTTACAATGCTATTATGGGTAGACCTTTTCTACATCAAATCAATGTTATCATCACCATAGGTACTTGACACCGAATTTTCCAACTCAAAAGGGAGTAGCAATAGTATAACGAAATCAAATGACTTTAAAACAATGTCTTTACCTGCTTCAAGGGTGTCTTTGAAGAAAAAAAAGGGGTTAGAACAAATGCTGCTAGAGAATTGAGGGATATTTCTCTTGGAGAAAATGAACAAGCAATCATAAAAATGAGTTCCACCCTAACACTAACGCAATAATTGTAACACCCTCTATTTTATTTATGTCAAATTCGTTGAAAAATTAGGAAATTATTTTTTATTCATATATATATATATATATATATATATATCCTTGATCCCAAACTATCCTGACAAAAATTTTAAGCTTATTATTATTATTAATTGGCTACCGAAAATTCGATAGAATCTCCTCTGTAAATTGACCTTTTCAAGTGTTGACATCAACCTAAAACACAATTTATCCTGCATATTTATGATCCAACCATTCTAGACTTCTTTAACAGAAATCTGATTTCTCATCACATTATCCACTTTAACTTATATCTTCACCATTTTCCATTCTACCAGTAGTGTTATATATCTTTTCTCTTCACACATGATATCATTAAAACAAGCATATTATAAAGTTATATACATGCATACTGAAAATTCTTTAACGCCTACACAAAAGAGATTTAATTAACTAACAAGTGGTATATGACTTGACACTAATTACAAGCCTAAAAGATAACTTTAAATCCTAGTGAACTAGAAAATTACATAATCCACATACCCAAAATATACCTGGTAAGTAACTATCCACAAAAGAAGAAAATTAAGGTTGTCCTGCGGTATGAGAAAGACCTGCAACAAATACATCATAATTTATTTAGTAATACTAATTTAATTTATTTACACACACACACACACACACACACACACACACACACACACAAATATATATATAGTTTACACTTTTTTTTTTCCTTTTAACACCATAATTTCTACTACATTTTCTGTAGACATATTCTTCAACTTTAATTACTTGAGATGACTTCTCCATTATCAAGCTCTATAGTTTGCTTGTAAAGCTTACTCGTTTTCTTTTTTTTTTCTTTTTTCTTTTTTTTCCACCTTGGTCCCCATCTTAATGGAAGTCCAAGTAATCACACAATTAATCTAGGTCTTCCTCAATTCCTGATCAAATTCATTACCACCTTAGCCATTTTACACATGAATGACTAAGTTTTATAACCACACCTTAGTTTCTGTTCTTACAGATGACTAAGTCATTTTTCCATATCACCTTAGCCATGCCTTTGCAAATGGCTAAGTCGAATACTGTTCACCTTAGCTTTCCACCACTTTGGAAAACTAAGTCAAAATCAATATTCATATCTCCTTAGTTTTTGACCATTTAGATAACTAAGTCGTACACATTATCTTTTATATTAATTAATTTTATTCATCGAATAATTCTCTTCATTCTTAACCATGTGCTCTCATCATTCTCTTACAACCATGACACAATTCAGTTTTAATAATTATCAAATGTAAATAACAAAGACAACCTAATCACATATAAGAAAAACAAAAGAACAACTACAATAACTTTACATAGTTAAAGAGCGAAACACCTACCTGCAGCTCCAGGTGTTCGAGCTCGCTCCGCTATGGTTCCAACCATGAATGCTCCTCCTCTAAATATAAGGAAGGTATGCTTGTTACAATATTCATATCCAGAATTGTAACACGTACATAATTTCATTGTCACGTTACATATTTCAACATTACATATAAAATTAGAATTAAAGGGTAAAATCAGGGCTGTAATTCTATAGTTGGATACCCTCTTGCACAATTATTCTGTTTGCACAAACACATGTTTGTCCACTATTACGGAACTTTGTTGCAAGCTGCAATGATATTAAATGATTTGATAAGATTACCACCACCATGACAGTACCTCCCAATAATGAATGCAAAATAAAAACACATTTTCAAAATCCTAAATCAAAGCCTCTGCAGTAATATGTTGTTCTGAAATCAGTAAATCAAATGGCTTCACCAATATAATTCACACAATTATACGAACTTTATTACATTCCATGCTCCTTCTCTTTTATTTCAAATTTAACCAGCATTGTTGTTTTTCATTTTCATAACACCCATATTTTTTTTTTTATCTTCCATCCTTCATTATTTTGCATCATTATCAACACATCCTATCACAATGTATCAATTTCAAAAATTTCATATTTTTTCCTAAATTCTCTCCTAAGAACCCTAATTCAAGAAATCTAAGAACAATGCATTAATCTATTTCTTTCCACCCAAACTTGTTTAAACAACTTAGAACTTATTACCCAACACTAAAATGAACTTCGAAAGCTAACATGGTGATATTTTTCCTCCCCTTTAATTTTTCTTCTTTGCCATGACTTACGACCCCTTTCTCACCCTTCTCCCTCATTTAGTTTTCTTCTTAAATCCTTGCTTGAGGAAGTGAATTGGTGATTTACACTTTTTAAATCTTTGATTCTACACAATTTCTACTCTTTCTCTCAAGGTAATTTTTTTTTTGTTTCATGTGTTTTTCCCTCCTTTTCTCTCCCTCTGTTACCTCTGTTTTCATCCCTTTGTTACCTCTGTTTCTGGCGTCAAAATAAGGGAGAATAAATGGCTGGACTTTGCCAGCTCATCAGATATTTACAAAACTGTCATTGACGAATTTTATGTTATTTACTATCCGACTATTAGCAATTTTTAAAATATCTTCTCGAACTTGAATTGCCCTTAAATTTTAATCAAATGTAAAATTATATGTTATAAGATTTTTCCTAAAATTTCAATTTGATTTAACGGTCGGATTAAGCGTTTTGCTCAAAAGTGTGAAACTATTCAATATGAGAAATATTTTTATTTTTATTTTTTTTAACATTTTACCATTTATTTTAATCATCATTTTTTTTCAGGGTTTCACAATAACAATCACTAATAGAACTTCTTCACATCCAAATATCCAAACTATTCACCCGATTCGCTAGAAGAAGAGAAATATTAGAGGTGAAAGATAGAAGATAATAACACAAGAGGTGGATAAGCTTTTGGTTGTTGGCTTTATCAGGGAAGTAATATACCTTGTCTGGCCAGCAAATGTGGTAATGGTAAAAAAAAACAATGGCAAATGGCAGAAGTGTGTGAACTTCACAGATTTAAATAAAGCTTACCTAAATAATAGCTATCATCTTCCTAAGATCGACTAATTGGTTGACTCCACCACAGGTTTGAACATATAAGCTTATTGGATGCCTCCTCTAGCTATCACCAAATTCCTATGCACCTAAATGATAAGAAAGAAAAAACTTTCATAAAATGCCGACAGTTAAGGATTTGACAAAAATAACAAAAAGACAATGGATGAGTGGTGTTTTTATAAATAAAAGGAAAAATCCCTCTCTTTTTTGTATGAGGCCAACGACATCCAAGAAAAATTCTTCTTTTTCTTCTTCTTCTTTCAATTTGTGTGCCATAAAGATTGAGATTTAGGTGATTTCTATTAAACAAAACAAAATCAAATTAGAAAAAAAAAACTTAGAGAGAGAGAGATTGGAGGTTGAAATTTAGAGAGAAGAAGTTGCAAAATTGAAAGGGAGAATATAAGTTATTGGAAAGGTTGCAAGAGACCTATCAAATTTGGTTAATTGGTGTTTGCAAGGTGTTTTTTTAGAATTAAGTACACTTTTCTCATTCTTTTTTTTTCTTTGGATTGAAAATCCCCAAATTGAGAAATTAAGGTTATGTAAAATTTTGTATGATAATATGAAATTGTTTGATTATAGGTTAATTATGCTCTAGATGATATATATATATATATATATATATATATATATATATATATATATGATTAAGGAATTAATTGAAGAAATTAAAAACCAATTATATATATTGAAATATTAAAGTGGCCGACCATGCTTTGATATTCGGGGGAACTTAAAAATTTGATTAACTTATGTTGGTTTTGGTATTTTAATGATGTTGGGACTATTTTAAATTGATTTTGAATGATGTTATATGGATTGCAAGAAAATTTATTTATTGTTGTTATATGTGGAAATGGTGAAAATGTATAAATTAGACTAAATTGTATTGATTTTAATGTTTTAAATGATGTTGGGGGGGGGGGGTGTTGAGATTTGTTTGGAATATTGTAATGTGAAATAAATTGGTTGATGTTTGTTGTGCTCATTAAATATAGAAAAAATAAAAATACAAAATATGATAGGATTGTATAAGTTTTAATGTGTTCGCTAATGTTGTTATACTTAAATTTGATTGGTATGAGGATGATAGTGTGTTTAATCTTGATGGTAATTTATGTTAAATAAGTTAGTCGATATTGGTTATGTAAGTTAAATTGTGGTAAAGTTGACTAAATTGTATAGGTGTTGTATTTTAAATAATGATATTATGCTTGAACTTGATTGCTATAATGATGAGATTGTGTTTTAATCGTGGTTGTGATTCGTGTGAGATAAAATGTTTAGATATTGGATTATGCTTGGAAATGTGAAGAGATGAAAGTATGAGAATTGATAAATTGTCTGAATGTTTAGGATTTTAAATGATGCGGTGAAGTTATAAATTGATTGGATGTTATAATTTAAATGGTTATGTGTGTTGTGTCTTGATTGAAAATTTGATAAAATGGAAAATATATATATATAGATGAAATGCATGTTGTTAGTAAAGAAAGCCAATTGTGTGCAAAATAAAAATTAAAAATATAAAATTATATTTGAAATAAAAACTAGTAGTACGAAAAGAATAATGATGTGTATTGATAAGTATGAATAATAGGTTGTAATGAATTGGGTATCAATTGGTGATGTTTTCTTGAAAATTAGGAGGGACATCTAAAGTTGGATTAGTAGCTAGAGAAGCTCGCAATACTAAAGAGTCAGGTAGATGTTTATCACCTCACCATTTTATTTAAATATATGTTCTTGTTAGCATTTCTTTATACATGTAAAATGAGTTTTCAAAATTAATTAAAAGGAAAAAAAATTATGTTATATAATAGTCAGTTGTTTGGACAAAGACTAATTATTTATATGTTAATAGATAGTCACCTGTTTGGACATATACTAATTATTCATTGTTAAAATATAGTCAACCATTTGGATAAAAACTAATTATTACATGTTAAAGTCAATTGTTTGGATGAAGACTAGTTATTAATATATTAAAAACAACTGTTTGGACAAAGACAAATTAATTTATGTTAAAGTCAATTGCACTAGTGGAGACTAAATGTGTTAAATTAATGTCAACTGTACTAGCAGAGACTAAGGGTGTAAAAGTGAGTTATCCATGCTGATGAGGACTAATTATATGGTGTTGAGTTGGCTATAATAATGGAAACAATGTTAGGGAAGTTTTCTAATCGTAATGATGGAGTAGTAGTTAAAAAGAAATAATTCGAATGAAGTGGAACCATTATAATTTTGATGTACCGAGGTTTAACATAGTATATGTGTGTAAGGTATATTTATTCATTTTCTATACTATTATGTATTTCAGGTCCATTGTATCTACCATTGCAACAGTAGTTTTATGATTGGGACTATGTAATTCTTTTTGTGATATGTATAATTTTATAATTTTTATCTTATGACATGTAGTTAAACTGCTATGTTTAATATTTTGAAATTATTAGCAAATACAATGATGGTTTACTAATAATTATGGTTTCATTGTACACACACATGACTGCGTATATCATATAAAATAATATAAACACACCATGTGTATTAATGTGGTAAATAATTGTGATTGATGACATGTGTTGGGTGGCATTCCTAATGCTACTAGTGAGCATTGATTGTATAAGCTGAATGTGGTTTGGATTGCAGTTATGTTGTGCAAGTATTAATTGAAAGATAAAATTTTAGGTAGATCCTCGTATAGAAAATATTATACCAAAATTTCATTAAAAACTATATAAATCCTTTGATGTAAATGGAAAACCCTTTACATGTTTGATGTGTATGTGTAGAGTAAATCTCGTGTCTGGGTGTTAATCGGGTGGCCTCTGTATAAGTGAGACTCTATCCATTATATATATAAAGGAATTTATCTATTTTTCACGTATATGATTACTTTAAAAGAAGAAATTGCATGAAAAAGGCTCAGGGTGTTATAAAGGAGTAAAAGAGAAAAAAAAAGTTTTATCTTGATTTTCTAGCTTACTTGTTTTACAAAGTAATCCTCAAAAACTACTTTGAAGCAATGTTATACCTTAAACATCCTACTGGAAAGAGGCAAGCAATAATGAGATTGATTACTTGAGAACAAATGTATTTTCACCTAGAAGTAAATTATTTAGCCACAATGGATCTTCAAAAGGAAGATGAAGATTGATAGAATGATTAACAAATGCAAAGCAAGACTTGTTGTCAAAGGATTAAAATAAAAGACATGTATTGACTATTTTGATACATACTCACCTATATCAAGAATACTTTTTATATAGATGTTAATAACCACCACAACAATTAACAAGTTTGAAATATATTATATGGATTGAAAAATAATTTTTATGAATGATGACTTTAATAAAAAGGTCTATATAAAACAATCATATGAGTTTGTTGTTAGAAAGAAGAAAAAAAAATGTATAAGTTTGTCACGTTATTATATGGTTTGAACAAGCTCCTAAATAATGACATAAAAAATATCTCTTTGAAATATTCTAAAAATACAAAATAATTAAAAAAATAATTGCACCTAGGCAATTATTGGCCAACCTCATGTACATGTCCTTTAGAAAAAGTCCAATTGCACCTAGGCTTGGAAGCCGAGGCTTAAATCTAGGTGTTTTTTTTTTTCATCATTCATAAGAGTAGACAAGTTCTTTTTTTATAAACTAGGTGAAAACTTGCCTACCTTGCTGCTGTCTAAAATTCAGCCACTACTATGATGGCTTGAAAATTGAGAGAAGGAAGGTTTGGCCTAAAAACTCATTTTCCATCTATGTTCAATTAAAAAATACAATGAAAACTACTATAAACCATCTATCAATTTTTAAAAAACTCTAAAATCACTCAAAAAATAAAAACCAACTAAAAAAAAATCTAAACAAACCTTAATCTACATTTACAATCATGTTTGTAGAAAAAAAAACTACCATCATCAAAATTCTCTTATCGAATGAAATATTTTAACATGAAGATCAATCATTTTTTGTTGTCAGAATGTGGTTAGCTGATATTTTTTTTTCAAAGACTTTTTTTTTTTATCAAACCTAAAGACCGGAAAATAAATAAAATGAAGTTAATTTAATACCAAAATAAAAATTCTAAAAATTTTGAGATTAACAACACATTTTTTCATTTTTTTAATTGTACTTCTCTCACTTTTAATTTCATCTTTTCACTACA
>Ga0325410_1003013_pt1 | contig 18900 bp, 12 predicted proteins | sample PopdelMetagenome_16_FD_206182 | JGI IMG/M metagenome (GOLD analysis project Ga0325410, IMG submission 206182) | Populus deltoides microbial communities from Bellville, Georgia, United States - Xylem-PdIQD-R3 | ecosystem: Host-associated > Plants > Phyllosphere > Stem > Wood/Secondary xylem... | reverse complement strand
CCGCCCCCCCCCCCCCCCCCCAATTTTCCTCCACGCTCTGCTTAGCTCATAGAACTCCTTTGTGAGCTATGCGTGTTTGGTTCTTAATTTTCGAATACGTAGTTGCTGCGCGTGTATTTATTTCTTTTTGAGTTTTGATCCTTTTTCTTGACCTACTGCCAATGTTGCTTAATCAGGACAAGAATGAAGTAAAAGTCCTTACAAGTAGGAAATTGTTTCGGACGAATGATTTCTTCTGACAGAAAAAGGAATTATCTTCCTGCTCTTGTTTCAAATAGTCAACCTAATAGTTTGACCACCAACAAAAAAAACTTACTGATTTTATCTGATTCTTGATCCATTGAGCAAAATGATTCGGTGCCGAGTTAAGCCATGGAATAGAAAATGCTCGGGTATAATATCCATAATGTTGTTGTTATTTTTTTGGCATTATAGTATCAATATTATTGTATTAATTGACCAACAAAGAAATTATTCTAAATTCATAGGATAAAAAATAGAGAAAATATAGCAATGTTTTCAGCAAAGAAATTATTCTAAATTAATCCATAAGATTGACAATTAATGAGGTGTTTTATATATATATATATATATATATATATATATATATAAGAGTTCATTAATGCTTCTAGATTTTACGGATTGGAAATATGGAAGGATATCAAATAATAAACAATATATATATAGAACAACTTCCAAGACCAGGAACATGCTAGAAAATGCAAAATTTAAGAAATTTTTGGAACAACAAAAGGTTGAAAATGTGATATAGGAGGATGAAATTGAAAAATTAAAACTTTTAAGAGAAAAAAATAAAAGCAAATGAGAAAATAACAAAAATGCCACATGAAAGCAGCCACAAAAATTTAAAAATTTACACATCTCTACAGTAATTTCACTGCAGAAAAACCCATTTATTCACCACATAAGGGGGAAAAAACAAACAAAAATTAATTGCATTAATGAAGAGGGAAGGTTGGGTTTATTTACCATGGTTTGCCCTACCACGTACAAATATGAAATTAGTTGCTAGACACCAAACAATGGAGCGAGCGGTCCTTGCTTCAAAAAAAACAAAAAAGATGGATTAATTTGTGGTCATGATCGAGTGCCAAGCAAAACCTTATCTTCTCAGCATTTGGCTCTATCTCTCGGCACAAAATTCTAAAGAACTTTTACGAGTCCATGTAAAAACAATCTCCACGGTAATCATAAAATCGATTAATAAACTGTAAAAAAAGCTAATTAATAATTAATATTTTGTAGTGACTAATTAAGTAATTAGCTAATTGCCTGGTCTTAATCTCAGTCTTCATGATTATATATCCAATGATTCGAAGTCTCAAGATCCTGCAGATTGAGTTACATCTGGATAATTTTCTGGGGATTTTATATAAAAAGGAGAGCAGACCATTTTGACTTGCAATATTTAATCCATGCCCTCCCATCCCCACAGAAAACCTCATAGATACACCTTCTTGTTGCAAAGGACAATCCTGGGTTGGATTTTGATTCTTATTCTTGGCTTGTTCGTGATAATTATTCACAATCAAATTATTTCTTTATTCTGTATATTGTTTCTTTATATTTACAACAGAAGAGAGCATAAAAGGAAAGAAGGATCACTACAATCCTAGGCTATCTTTATCTCCCTTATTCACGGGATTTTCACATATTTGAAATGCCTAACAAATCTCCTAATAAATTGCAATTACAGCTCACGCCAACACTCCCCCTCAAGTTGGTGTATAGATATCTCGCATGCACAACTTGCCAAGTGAGTTGTAGAAGTCCTTACTAGACACTGCTTTTGTAAGAATATCTGCTAACTGATCTTTGGATTTCACAAATGGAAATCGAATTATCTTTGCTTCAAGATTCTCTTTGATAAAGTGACGGTCTACCTCCACATGTTTAGTACGATCATGTTAGACAGGGTTGTGAGAAATGGGAATCGCTGCCTTATTATCGCAGAAGAGGTCCATTTCAGAAGAAGGGGCAAATCCAATCTCTGCAAGTAGCTTTCTCAGCCAAATAAGTTCACAGAGACCTTTAGACATTCCTCTAAACTCAACTTCAACACTTGACAATGCTACCACCTTTTGCTTCCTACTTCTCCACGTTACAAGATTTCCTCCTACAAATGTAAAATACCCTGAGGTTGATTTTCTGTCAGTGATATTACCTGCCCAATCTGCATCTGTATATCCATCAACCTTCAACTGATTATCATTTTTTGAGAACATGAGCCCCTTGCCTGGGGATGACTTCAGGTATTGGAGTATCCGAGTCACTGCTTCCATGTGACTTTTGCTTGGATTGTGCATAAATTGGCTCACAACACTTACCGCATATGCAATATCTAGCCGAGTGTGGGAGAGGTAAATAAGTTTACCAACTAACCTTTGATATCTCCCTTTATCAGCTGGTACCTGGTCTGGGTATTCTCCAAGTCTGTGGTTCTGAACAATGGGTGTGTCTGCAGGTCTGCATTCCAACATTCCTACTTCTGTTAGCAGGTCTAATATGTATTTTCGTTGAGAGAGAAATATACCTTGCTTAGATCGGGCAACTTCAATTCCCAAAAAATACTTTAGTCCCCCTAGATTTTTCATCTCAAATTCGGTTGCTAACTGTTTCTGAAGCTGAGACATTTCTTTTACATCATCTCCTGTTATAATTATGTCATCTACATAAACTATCAATGCAGTTACCTTCCCCAACTTGTGCTTTAGAAACAAAGTGTGGTCAGAGTTACTTTGTTGGAAGCCATATTTCTTCATTGCTAAACTGAATCTTTCGAACCATGCTCGTGGTGACTGCTTTAGTCCGTATAAGGCTCGCTGTAATTTGCACACCATTTCAGTCTTGAAAGGTGTTGTGTAACCTGGAGGAACCTCCATATACACCTCCTCTTTGAGTTCCCCATGGAGAAAAGCATTCTTTACATCAAGTTGATGTAAAGGCCAGTCAAGATTTGCAGCAAGTGATAGTAATACTCTGACTATATTCAGCTTGGCAACAGGTGAAAAAGTTTCCTGATAGTCCACACAATATGTCTGTGTGTATCCCTTTGCTACTAATCTTGCTTTATATTAGTCAACAGATCCGTCTGCTTTGTGTTTAACAGAGAACACCCATCTGCAACCCACTGTTCTTTTTCCTTCGGGTAATGGGACAAGAGTCCATGTATTATTCTTTAGTAGTGCCTCCATTTCTTCATTTATCGCTTGGGTCCATTTCAGATCTGTTAATGCCTCATTAACGCTGGTAGGAATCTAACATATGGAAAGTTCCTGTGTAAATTTCTGGAGGGGGTTCAGAGAGACCTTTGGTGGATACATAGTTGGCAATTGGATACCTTGACCTGCGGTCTCCAATCTCTGGAGAGTATCTATTAGGTGGCTTGCCCCGATTGTACCTGTGAGGTAAGATATATCCCATAGAGACATCTATATTATTGGTATGCAGAGGTGTTGTAGGAGTACTTACTTTAGGAGTATTCTCAGGAGATGATTCGGCTGGTACTTCAGAGAAGGGGGGTGCAGGTTTTGTCTCAGACATTACATGCTTCATGTTAGGATATGTATTAATCTGCCCATTAGAGTGTATATCAGTGTCACAGTGGACAACGCCAAGGTTGTCATTTGGCCTCTCGTGAAGCAGCTCAACATTCTATGGCAAGTGAAGCAGCTTAATATTTTGTGGCATGTTCTCATGACTGATCCAATTAAACTCGTTGAGCTTCTCTTGTTGGAACCAATTCACTTCTTCATTATGTGTCTCCCCCTGAAGAGGAGAAGTAGATGCCGAAGGGGAATAAAACATGTCAGCCTCTAAGAATTGGACATCCATAGTCACATAGAGTCTTCGTGCAGTAGGGTCATAGCACCGATACCCTTTCTGATGTATGCCATAGCCTAGAAACAGACATCGGCGTGCACAGGGATCGAGTTTAGAGCGTTGGTTCTTGTAAAGGTATACATATGCAACACATCCAAAAACCCGAGGAGGGAGCATTAATGCATTTGGGAGTGTCATATAAGTAGAAAGGTATTGAAGTGGAGTCTGAAAGGATAACACTTTAGAAGGCATTCGGTTGAGAAGATGAACTGCAGTAGATACTGCATTAGTCCACAAACGTTGGGGCATATAAACGCCAAGAAGTAGAGCACGTGCAGTCTCAAGAATGTGTCTATTTTTTCTCTCTGCGACACCGTTTTGTTGGGGTGTTTGTGAGCATGAAGTTTCATGAATGAGACCATGTTGATTGAAATAAGTCTTAAGGTGCTTATTTACATATTCACCACCATTATCGGAGCGGAGAACCTTGATGGTGGCTCCATACTGGTTACAAACCATCACATGGAATGTTTCGAAGATACTAAGAACCTCATCTTTATGTTTCATCAAGTAGAGCCATGTCATACGGGTATAATCATCCACAAAAATAACAAACCAACAAATGCCGGACATATTCGTCATCGGTGAGGGTCCCCACACATCAGAGTGTATTAAAGCAAATTGAGTGTCACTCTTATTCATGCTTAATGGGTAAGTAGCACGGTGGCTTTTAGCCAAAATACAAGTGTCACACTTCAAATCAGAAATCTGAGTATTTATAAATAAATCCGGAAGAACATGCTTCAAGTAATAAAACGATGGGTGTCCTAAGCGACGATGCCATAACCAGATCTGTCTCTCTTTAGCAGTATGCAGATGGTGCATGTGATGTACCTGGTCGATATTGAGGTCGTCTACATAATATAGTCCCCCCTCTTAGTACCACGCCCAATTATCTATTTGGTGAGAATATTCTGAATAAGACAAAAGTTTGAATACATCAGTACAACACACCTCAAGTCTGTAGTAAATTGGCCTACAGACATCAATTTATGTGATAATGATGGAACAAGTAAAGTGTTGGTTAAATGCAGGGATGAAAATAAAGTCACAGAGCCTGCTCCAGTGACTGGTGAAACACCACCATTTGCATTGGCGATGCTGGTTCGGCGTGGGGAGGATGTATGAGAGAAATCTGAGGTATCAAATGTCATATGATCGGTGGCCCCTGAGTCGAGAAGCCATGTATTACAAGCCGTATCACTGTGGCTGGTAAGTAGGGCAAGACCAGAATTACCTGAGTTTAAATGGGGAGGGGCCTTAGTGGATGTTGGAACTGGTTGTATGACAGAAAGGTGAGGCTTTGTAGCAACAACAACCGCAGCCTTGCCTGGAATCCCAGTGGTACCAGCTCCATTGCGACGTTTACGGGCCTGTAGATCATGCCACCAATCTAGGTATCCATGTAACTGGAAACAGTTTTCACGTATGTGTTTCTGGTTGAAACAATGGGAACATTTTCTTGCATCATTGGTGGTTCGGGTCTTGGTTGTTCTATTGAGAGTAGAGTTGATTAACATGAGACCTTTAGAGGCCAATACAGCCCCTGGTATCCCATCAGTATTGTGACCGGTATTGACCTGCTGCCGTATAGCCTCTCGCCTAACATGTGCATATGCTTGCTCTACTGAGGGAAAAGGTTTCATCTGTAAAACATCTGCATGTATTTTGTCTAGTCGGTCATCAAGGCCATCCAGGAACACATATACCTGGTCTTCCTGGGTGATCTTATTATAATGCTGAATATCAACAGAGCACTCCATGGGATTTGGCCGGCGGAAATCAATTTCACGCCATAACCCTTGCAAGTCAGTGTAATATTTTTCAAGTGAGCCAGAGGCTTGCTTTAGACGAGTTACACGTCTTCGAAGATCATATAATTATGATGTATCACTTCCATCAAAGAAGGTAGTTGCAATGGAGTCCCACACTGCCTTTGCTGTAGGAAAGCGAATAAAATTGCCAAACAGAAAGGGGTCCATAAAAGTAATTAACCAACTTTTAACAATAGCGTTCTCAGTGCGCCATTTGCGAAAGGAGGGATCAGTCGGTGGTAGCTGGGAAAAGTCACCATTAATATACCCCAGCTTGTCTTTGCCAATGATATACATCTCAACAACCTGGGACCAGAGAGCATAGTTGGAGCCATCGAACTTAATGCCAATAAGAGCAGCGGAGGGTTCAGAGGTGATGGTAGAGGTCTGTGTTCTATTCAACACCTCAGTCATCCTTGTTGTTAATTCAAGGATAGAACCTGAGGGATAGGACGTGTTGCCATAGGTATTATGATCTTCAAAGTCTGCCATAGATTATGTGGTAAAGAACAATTGTGTTTTAGGGTGTAGTACAGGAAGCCAGGTCGTAGGCTTGCTCTCATACCATGATAATTATTCACAATCAAATTGTTTCTTTATTCTGTATACTGTTTCTTTATATTTACATCAGAAGAGAGCATAAAAGGAAAGAAGGATCAGTACAATCCTAGGCTATCTTTATCTTCCTTATTCACGAGATTTTCATATATTTGAAATGCCTAACAAATCTCCTAATTAATTGCAATTACAGCTCACCCCAACAGTTCGTTCTTCATCATTTATCAAAAAAGACTACAGGACGCGGTTTCTGGTGGCAGAAAATCTATTATATCTCACATACATGCATTATTTAAGCAAAAGCTCGTGATGGTGTTGACAATGGTTAATTTGTTATACGGTCTCTATAATTTGTTCCAAATGGCACCGTTTTATTTGATCTTGCTTAAATAATCATGGCAGCACCGTCCATTACTAGGATTTCTTTTCAATTTAAAGAAGGCGATCCGGTATCGTGCTTTATTTCTTAATTCTTTAAACTCAAATCGTAGAAAACTCGCAGCTTATAAGGTAGGTAACGAGCTTTGATTAAAATGAAGCAGTAGTTGTTGACGCAGACGTACGTAATTAAGCTACCACTGCCTCTTTCTAATGCTTTATCAAAATAACTTAATTTCCCATCTATATAATTTATAGATCACTGTACGTATATGTCTAGTTGTAATTTCCAATCGATGGCCACATTTCTTCTGCTGATCTTTAAGTTCCTCATGTATACATGTACGAATATCTCAAGAATTGTTCACCAACAACCCTTCCATGTGCATTGATTTCATGTAAAAGTTGTTGGGGCCAGCATTGACAATCCAATGCACTAATATTGAATGAAATAAATATATTGTATTTTCTATAAAATTAGAATTAATCGTGTAGGGCATACCGATCATTGTTCAATGATGCATGTAGAATCTGAATTTGCTGCATTTTAATAACTTTACGTGCTGCAACTTTGAGCTAAAGCGACTGGATTCTCTCCTTGTTGTTCTTTCTTTATATATTTCAGTGATTTTTGGATTTGAATGCTATATATGGGGACCATTTTACAGGGCTTTATTCCATTTTTTTCTTTAATTTTATCTCAGCAAGCTTTATTCTCACACAGTGAACCTGCATTGCATGTGTTATGGAAAAGCAACATTCCTAGATATCTCTTGTGGGAACACGCACTGCCTGTTTTGCCAGCTATGGCCAGCAGTATCTCCATGATCTTGATAAACATAAAGTTTTAAAAATTAATGTCACATTGCAGGTACTGTTTAAGGTAGACAATTTCAAATTAATGAGCTTGCAGCTTAATGAATATATAATGTTCCCTTTCTTCTTAGGTTATTATATATCTCGTTGAGCTTGGACCTTTCCTAGGGCAAAAAAAAAAAAAAAAAAAAAAAAAAATAGCCGATTTTCGTAAAAACCCGAGGCATAATTATGTTAGCCGAACATTTGCTTATTAGCTTATTGTCTAGGCAAATCAAAAGGGATTAGTAAAAAATTAGGCCTTTAATTAAGAGAAAAGTTACAGAGAGACATCGATCGGCAAGGCCGGCCACTCAAGCTTCCTCTTATCAAAATGTACTTTGTAGATGCTTCATTTAATTACAGACAGCATAATTAAAGGAAAGGAAAGGAAAGAAAATCTCTATATATTGTCAATTTCAACGCTAATCTTGATGGGGATCAAAATTTATCTACCTCCAAGGCATTGAATTGAGGTTCTCAGCTTGCCGACCTGGGTTTCTCAAATAATATTACTCAAATACAAAATTAGGACACAGAAACAAACACCCAATTACTACAAAGCATGACTTATACATGCAAATGATGCATGCTTTGACTAAACCGGATTAATATCTAGTGCTTGGGTACAATATTAGCTAATCAATCTTGCTAGGTAGTGAGAAATTGGTTCACATTCAATTAACAAAAGTCAAGTGAGTAATCATAATAAGAACTATAATTGTCAACTTTGGACACTTCAGTTTTTCAAAAGCTAAATTAATTATACGAGCGACATAAGCGATGCCAGAGTCCCTTTCAGCTCGCAGAATATGGAAGTAAATTGAAACTTAATTAGACTTGGTGCTTAGCAAGTCATACGCAATTGGAATATATATATATATATATATATATATATATATATATATATATATATATAGCTTCAATACAGACTTAGAACTATTTTTGGCATTTAACTCGGATTGATTGATGTAAGAAATTGGACAGCAAAGCTTCTTGCACCCTGCCTTTAATCTTCCTGTTTTTCTTTATTTGTTTTTTATTTATTAAAAAGGTGGGTTTTGAACGAAAATATTCTTTATGTTTAATAATAAATATTTAAATTCACGTTCTCCTGTATTTTTCCTGCCACCCAATTCCCAAAAAAAAAAAATCCTCAGGTTCAGCAGAACTTTGATGGGTTAGGGTTCAATTTGCATCATGTAACTGGGCTAGCTTGAATTAAAAGGAATTGGGCCAACACTTACAAAATTTTGTTTATTGTTTATGATTTGTGGGTCAAATAATTTATTCTTCATTTTTTCTAAGCTATTAATTTGTGGGTCAAATACTTTATACCTCATTTTATACCCCATTTAGCTTACTTTCCAGGCTCTTAGCAACAAAACCCAGCCCAATAAATACCCAAGTCTTGTGGGCAACCTTTGAGGGCCGAATTTCGACTATGGGCCACAAATCATTAGCCCATGCATTTTCCAAGATAGTCTCCTCCTGTTCCACGGTTTGCTTTTGAAGCTTTGGAAGTCTCCGTTTTTCTTAAAACAATACAATCAAATATATTTCTTTTCCTTTTTATAAATATTACATTTAATAGTTCATTCCCGACATTATACATTGATGTTATTAGTTATTTATTTTATATTAAAAAAATCCTCTCAATTAAAAGACTTAACCTATTAAATAATATCTTATAAATGATTTTATATTATTTTTTTTAATAATGAATAATAACGGGTGTTTTTAACTATTTGGAATTAGCCCAAAAGAAAAGAAAAAAAAAACTGCTACAGGAAAGGTTAGAGTCAAGGTTGTAAATGCTAAGGATAGTGATTTGATTTTAGAATTATGATGAGAATTTAAGGTTACTATAATAAAAAAAAATCTCATAACTTTGAAAACAAGTTTGTAATATGGGCAATTACGCTCAAGGGAGGCAATCGCATATCAAATTTAGAGAAATTTTGTGTTTAAATCTTGAAGTTTTAATTTTTTTTAATTATATCCTTTAAATTAAAGTTGATTTCATATGAAATATATATTTTATTCCCCTAAAACTTTACATGGACGTGTTGTTCATCGACTTCATCAAAGAGGGAATTAGTTCAAGAAACGCCATCGCAATTAAAACCCAAAAAAGAAAAGAGAAGAACAAATCTTATGGTTTTCCTTAATTGTTATTTATTTTCATGATCACACCCTACAATGTCCGATACTGGAGTCTCCACAACTTCAATTCTAGAGACCATTTTTTTTTCTTTTTTTAAATAAAATGGTATATTAGCACTTTTTAAAAAAAAAACAAAAATTGCTATATATAAAATCACTTGCTCGATCCAAAAGGAAGAAATTAAAATAACATCATGCATGGTCCGATCGAGCTTTCTACATGCCTCTTTTTTTTTCCCCAATCAAAAGAACTTTTTGTCTCTTTATTAAAAATTAATAACGTGTGGTAAGTGGATATGTAATGCTGCTTGTAACAAAATATTAAAGGGTGTGACAAATTATTATTACAACACACACAAAATATTATTAATTTATTTTGTTTTTCTTGTTTTTTTTTTAATTTAACCCTTTACAATTCATTTTTTTTAATTTTATATTGTTTTGAAATTGTGCTTTATAGATTTTTTTTGTTTTTTTTTATAATGGGTTATATATCAATATCACATATTTAATTTTTTATTCTCAATTTCAATATTAGATATGTTGGAAATAAGATTTCATAATTTTTTTGATTTGCTTTTTATAAATTCATCCAGATTCATGACCTAGGTCAACTCGGGTTGATTTGGGTTTTTTTCCCCTACCTTTTCCAATTTATTTTTTTATTTCATTCTTCAACATTAATCTAGTTAAGAATTAGGCTTCGTGGTTTTTCTTTTCTCTATGAAATTATCTTAATCTCAAAACATTAAAAAGTATGGCTAAATCATTGTAGCCAAACCCAAAAAACACTATTAATTATAATAATTTTTTTTGTTTAATTTTATTTTTAAATTTAACCCTTCAACAACAAATGTTTTTTATTTTTTTAATTTCATCATTCAATATTAGGTTATTTTAAAAATTTTATTTTGTAACTTTATTTTTTAATTCATGTGTGTTGGTTATATACCAATCTCATGGATTTAGTTTTTTTTTTTCTATTTCGACTTTCAACATTAAATCTGTTGGAAGTGGAGCTTTATAATCTTTTTTAATTTTTTCCTATGAATTTATTCTTATCTCATGATTTAGGTTGTCGGCTTAACAAGTTAACTCAGATTGACTCGGGTCATTTTTTTGCCACTTTTCTAAATATTTTTTTCAATTTTATCCTTTAATATTGAGTTGGTTAAAAATTAAGTTTTGTATTTTTTTTATTTGCTTTCTATGATATTATCCCGATCTTATGACTCGAATCACGAGTTTGGTATATAGACTCGGGTTGACTCTGTTTATTTTTTGAACCTTTTTTAATTGAATATTTTTTTGATTAGGTTTCATAATTTTTTTAATCTTCATTCTATGAGATTATCCTAATTTTATGGTACATGTTGCGGATTTTGTAGGTTGATCCTAGTCATTTTTTTGGATCATTTTTTAACCGAGCTTCAATTTTTTTTCCGATTTGGTTTCTATAAGATTATCTTAATCTTATCATTCAAGTCATGTATTTGATTATACCTTACAAGCTTGATCATTTGACTCTACTTTTTTTAATGAGGCCAAACAAAGTACGTATGAAATAAAATTACCGCTTTTTGCTTCTCGAAAAGTTGCCCTTCCCATATTATCGCCTTCTTATGTGGGAGGAGATGAGAAGTACTGTTGTTAATGTTGAGACCCATAAGGAGACAAAAGCAACTGATAGAGACATAATAAAAAGCCATATGAGCTAGGAATCGATTCCAGTCGTTAAGCTGTAAGTACCAAACCGTAGTCCCCTTTGCTGTGACTTATTTCTGTTATTATTGAGGTTAACCTGAGTTGTCTCGGTTCATTTTTTTTAATTGAATATATTTCACCCTCTAACAACTCAATCTTGTTCTTTGTTTTTTTTTTAAAAAAACACTGGGTTTGGTAGTCTTGTCAGAACGATGTATGTTTGGGCTCAACGCTTGACTGAGTCCAAAAACGTTGGGTCTAGTAACTTTGTGAGACTCATGTATGATTGATTGATTTTATCAAAGAGAAATATATCTGACTTTATAAGAGGAAAAACAGGGTTTGAAACAAAATTGATTATAATTTGAAATCAATGTTTTTTCATAAAGAAAAAAATTAGAAAAAATTGTAGTACAAATCTTTCAATAGAAAACAAAAATGGATACAATTACTCAAATTTTAAAAAATATTATTACAAACATTTTAATATAAAGAAAAAAATGAAAACAGGCACCCTAACAGGAAAAAAAAAATCAATAAATATAAGCACCGATTGGATCATTATTTTTATAATTACATAAATGGGATATAATGAGGTGTCGAACACAGTGCTATGTGTTCACTTAACAACCACAATCAATTTTTAACAAAAAGATAATTGAAGTACTCGATTGATAAAAACAAAACATCTATACCTTTCAATACAAAAAATAAAAAACACAAGCAGGTAATATTTTTTTTTATTTAAAAAATACCAACACAAGTACTAATTTTATAATCAAGTAATATATGTAACGGTCAAAAGAAGCCCACCCTAAGGAGGTGGTGCTCAGAATCTATTTGGGATTTATGTTCCATTTTAAATGCCAGGTCGAATGACTTTGAAACCAAGTTAACCATATTAATTAATTCAATTTCTAAGCTTTACTGAAAAGGTTACTTTTATAAGAAAATGATTTTGAATGCATATAGATGTAACTACACGAAGATACTCCAACAAATACGAGGAAGAAAATAAACAATTGTTTAGGAGTACGGTGGTGAATTGAGTGTATTTTACTTTTAAAAAATATTAAATTAATATTTTTTTATTTATATTTTAATGATTTTATTATACCGATGTTAAAAATAAAAAATAATTAATATATTTTTAAATGATAAATACTTTTAAAAACTATCATACATCATCACACCAAATATACTTACATGAGGATGAGAAACTAGTACAATTCTCAATTGCCAACAATCATAGCTAAAAAAAATATATATGTTAATTTGTTCAATTCAAACCTTGTGCTGCCATGAAGCCAATTTGTCTGGTTGAAATTAGAGTACTTTAGCTTGCAAAATTCATTCATTGCTCCTTCCCTTCCCCCTTTACCTAGTAAAAGCAAATGTCGTGTACCAATGCGAACGAAATTAACAAGTATGAAAATGTACTATATAATTCCTAGAGGTGTACAAGTTTGGAACAATAAGGTCCTCGAATTGATGGCTTGAATTATTAATATAAGCACAGAAAAATAGAAAAATGTACGAAACCATAACTTGGAATTGGGAATCACGTGATGCCATTAAGACAAAACCCCCCGATCAACTGATTAATTAACTTAAGTTGATGAGTGAAGAGAGATGATGAGATATTGAGAGCGAGAACATTTTGAACGTGAAGGATTCAGTCCAAATATCCAAGTAAAACTAGTTAAAATTAATTTAGTAGTAATAAATAAATTTTTTTGTTTTAATTTATTTTCCTAACATAAAGGAGATCGATGAGGAATGCCTTTTCTCCTACTCATGCTCGAAGCAATGTCCTCATCAGAAACCTTATTCATCGATCTTGCACATACGTATAATCCACTTCTCTTCTTCCGTACAATCTCGCTGCTGGCCATGCTCATGTTTTCGGAGCCCGATGAACTCGAAGACCAGCTCATTGGCTCATCGGAGTCCACGATTGTTGAATGAGGTGTCTCATTGGTCATCTCATCATCTGCTAAATCTTGAGGGATGAAGAAGTCAGGCCCAAGAGTTAATGTGTTGCATCTCCTCAAGTATGGAGAAAGATCCTTGTAATGTTTCAGCACAAACTCCACCTACAATAAACGTAGAAGGAAACTTTTTAATGTTATATATTAATTGTCATATAGCTAGGTTGTTAAGAATGAATGATCGTAATTAAGACATCCCTCTAGAAATTTGGTTCGTCCTAGAACACACACACACACACAATTCTTTATCTCCTTAATTATATATCATTTAAGTTGAATTAACTTGTATTATTAGCTAGTGTGTGCCACATTTTCTATCTCGTTTGAAGATGATCTGTGGAAATTTGATCATAATTGAGTGCAACTTTATTATGATATGCTCTTTAATTAAAAGGGGTAGTAAAAGGAATATTTCACCAATGGTGGAAAAACCCTAATCGGGATTTAGCATGAAAATTGAGTGGAGTACCTTGCAGCCAAGGGAGCAATGGGTAAAGGGTTCTTGAAGGCTTCTGTCACAGGAAGTACAATAGTTTCCGGCCCCTTTGAATTGCCTGTTCTGAGCTCTCTTCTTGATAAACACCACTTTAGCACTATTTATAGTATAGGCCTACAGGCAATACTAATAAATTAATATCTAGCAAACTACGTACTGAATTTTGCTAGAGCAACATATCAAGACAGAAAATTAAGATTGTTTAGACTACTAACCTGAACATTTGAGCAATCTATCAGCTTTTCGATGTCTTCTAATCGGACAACATCATGATAAACATAACGACGAACTTGAAGGAGCCTATGGAAGCGATGAGATGGTATACAATGAGGGCAAATACTAATGCAACAATCCAAACAACACACGTTCTTTTCATTCTTCTTCGCAGTTTCATGATAAGAGCACCCCACAAAGAACTTCTGGGCGTAAAGAGCTTCCAACCATGCAGGCTTTTGAGTTCCCTAAAAACACACCATGTTCACAAAAATTAACAAGAATTAAGCAAAAGAGACACTTAAAAATTCAGTACATGAATCAAAATTCAAGAGAATTTTGCTACAGATCATAGAGATCAAGAACCAGAGAGAGATCAGTGACACACACCATGATCACAAAAACCAACAAAAAAAGACGAGCCCTCTTGAGCTGATATCAAGATAGTGGTGTAACAAGAGAGGAGAGAGAGATTAGGGTGAGCAGATAAGAGTATTTATGGAGGATCACAAGAGATGAAAGGGTATATATTTATTCCTTGGAGAAATAGACAACATTTTGTCAATTGGGAGGGCTTGTACTTATATGTGTGAGTGTGTGAGGGGAGAGGGAGGGGGAGGGGGAGGGGGGGAGAGAGAGAGAGAGAGAGAGGGAGTGAGGGAGGAGGGAAAGGAAGTATTATTAAACAAAGAAAGTAAGATATGAGGAGAACGTGGGAGCTGTTTCTGTGTCTCCCATTCTCTACCATCCACCCTTTAAACTATTTTCTCTCTCATCTTCTTGGCTCAAGAGCTCTAATGCTAAACTAACTAAACTCTTCTTGGAGCAGCTGCCCTAGCATATATATTTTTTTGCCCGTTTCTTTCTTTCTTTCTTCAATTATCAATATCTTTTAGATGAGCTCCACACTTGAATTTGGACCAGCTGGAGATGGGAGAGATGCAGCAATTTGTTCAATATATATACTGTAATAGGTTATAAATGTATGGTTTACTTTGTTTACAGATGGTCATTTATGAGTTGTTGATAGCTAGCAATCATAGAAAATTGTTTGATATATGTCATTAGAACAGTACTTTTAATCTTATCAAAAGATTCTTCCCCAAATAGTATCTCGCAAAATTAATTTCAACTATTGAATTTATAAGATTTATTCGTTCATTATTTAGAAAGTTATTTTCGAAAGAATATTCTGTAAAATTGACATAAATCTCTTCATATAAGAACAATTTACGTACTATTCATTTATCAGCCTAATATCATTTTAAAATATGGCTATAATTAATTCCTTCTATGCATATCTAAATCAAGTAGCCGGCAAAAAGTTAATTAGTTGAAGTTAAGAGCACAACTTAAAGTATAAAATTGCACCTTTTCCATAGAACTTCCTTTTGCCTTAAATATTGCTTTTTGTCACATGTTTTTCATCGAGTCTAATATTACACAATTTCTCTCATTCTTTTATTTCAAATCTACTCCAAAAGCATGCGGTAAAATCATATAACAGGCAGCTGGGTGGCAATATGATCAACAGCATAAATTTAATATATAAGAAATCTTGTAATTAATTAATTAATTAAACCTTAATAATGACCTGAACTTATAAAAGTATGGCATGCCCACATTCTGTCTGAATGCACGAACCTCACACGAGTGCTTGACTTGCTGGGTTCCCAACTATATACACGAGTGCTCAGGGACTACACACACACACACACACACACACACACACACACACAAGTGGTTCTAATTCTAAAAATAATTGTATATTGATTAATTCTTTTTTAAAAAATGTATATTCTTAGAATTATTTAAAAATAGATAATTTAATCTTAATTAACATACAAGTTATTCAAAAAACAAATATATGATCCCTTATCATAAAAAAATAAATATATGTATGACTTTTGCTATATCAGCAGATCAGAAAATCTATTTGTCAAGGTAATTATTACTTCTATGTATCTGGTCGGTATTCACGAATTTAACATTACAAAATATATATCAATTGGACTTTGAACTGATGATACAAACTTAAGAACCAGACATGTACGAGGAAACCCGGTTTTTCTGGAATCAAACATGGCAACATCAAGCAACCAACCACTCCACTAGAGAGCTAGCTAGAAGCTGTGGTTTTGAACAATAATGTGTGGTCTTGTAACAAACACCAGGCAGACAAACACAACTCATTGAGCACTTGCTAGTAAGATTTATTAGGCTTATTAATTTGCCCTTTTACTAATTTTGAGAGAACTTTTCTTTGTCTTTAGGCTCTCGCCAAGAGCTAATCTTGGGTTTTGCCACTCTTTGTATCATTCCCCTTATGCCCTTCTAGTTTATCCCTAGCTAGACCATATTAAATCTTTCGGTTGTCAATCATAGCATGCCATATTACAGTACCGATGGCTCTTCTTTTGGTAAACATATTTACTCAAAAACAGGAGAAGGTTTGATTATTTATTACTTTACTTCTGTAGAAAAAATCAACTCTCGTTAAGAACTAATTATATGCCTAGGCTTGAGTTGGCGTTGGACAAGAACTGATAGCAAATTTGACAATTCCTTGGCCATATCTCTTTTACAAGAATAATTAATCGCTTGACATTTGCTGTAAAGGACATTAATAATTACAACAAGCATAATCAGATTCTTGAAGGCAAAATCTCAGGAATAGTAGTGCTCAATGTCATTTATTTGCTTAAAACCATAACAAATCTCAAGGTGATCTGTGTAATTTATCCTGAAATAAGCTGTTTAGACTTGGATTTTTTTCATTTTCTGTACACAAAGTGTGGCTCGAATCTGAACATCATTTCCTATACATAAACCATCAATTGATTTTATGACTTCCTTTTTTTGTAAAGTCTGTCCTAGTGAGATTCATACCGTTTACAGCTTGCCATGTTGTGACTCGTGTTCCGTACACTGCGAGCAAAAATAAAAAAAAAAGTTTGAGAGTGAAAAAAATTTGTCAAGAGATTACAAATTTGTTTTCAAAAAGTAAGAAAAAAAATCATGATTATGATTTGGGTTATAGGCTTGGCTGGGTCGAATAAACTTGTCTTGTATAATGATATCAGATGCATCGAACTGAGAAAAAAATTACTGATTACAATAAAAAAAATTATTAAAAAAAAACGAATGAAGATATATTTCAATCTAATTGGGAGTATTACAAATAAATTCAAAAATAAAAGGAAAAAATGATCCAAGTGAACCTGAGTGCACTTGCCGACATGCGACCCATGCATGAGATCGTTACAATTTTTCAAGAACATAAAGTGTCAAATGATAAAATTAAAAAAGAAAATCAGTTGAAAGAGGAAAAAAGATCAATATCACCCGGGTTAACCTTTAAAACTCGTTATCTCAGTCATAAGCCCGATGTAACCCAATCGGAGAAAACAACCACTCTCAATTTTCAACCAATCTAATTTAGAGGAAATTTTTTTAAAAAAAGAGAACCAAATGCCAAACAAAAAAAATATGGGAGGAAATAACATTAATTGATTTGAGGGTGAAGTTAAAGAAAAATCAAATATTTTACAAAAGAAATAAAAAAAAAAAAGGATCAAATTTAAAACCAAAACAAAAATAAGAGGGAAATTAACATTTTATTATTAGAGTATGAAATTGAAAATAAATTCAATTTGATAAAGGCTCCAAAACAAAAAAAAATAAAATAAGGATCAAACGCCAAACAATGAAACAAGGGGGGGAATAATATCCATTGATTTAAGGGAAATTGAAAATATTAAAACATTTTACAAAAACAATAAAAATAAAAACTTAAAATTAAAAGAATGAGTATCAAATCTGAAACCAAAATAAAATAAGAGGGCAAATAGAATTTCAATCAAGGGTGAAATAAAAAACAAATTTAAAATTTACAAAAGAAGTCAAGATAAAAAATAAAAAGAGAACTGAATCAGATATCCCAGAAAAATAAAAGGACAACATTTTTTTTTTGCTTGGGCAACACCTTTTTCTAGGCAAAGAGATAGAAAAAAAGAAAAAAGAAAGAAAATATCGTCGGAGTCAAACTGCCACACGCAACATCACACACGCCACCGAATATAGATGGGGATGCCGTGAGATTTCGAACACTGTTGGGATTGCAAAATTTCCACGTCAAAACGCTGTCGCATGCTCTACATTAATCATGCGGAGAGGTCCCAAACGCTGGCGCGAGCTGTACACGAGTCGACAACTTTTCTGTCAAAAAAATTATTATTTATTTTAAAATATGTAATTGCCCTTGTCTTAACTTTATAATCACAAAAAAAAACCACAATGAAAAGACAAGTAAGCCCTTTGACCCAAGTTTAAAAATTTATGATTCTAGGGGCAACCAAGTAAATTCACTTTGCATTTATTCCTAAAATGTTAATATCTCTCTTTAGAATATGAAATGTCCCCTGCATTTATGCCACTACTACAAAATAACCACATTAGCTTATCAGACCCAAGTTTAAAAATTTCTGATTCAAGATGTAACCAAGTAAATTGAATATGGGTCCTTATATACAATTACAAAACTACCCCCACGACTAGCAGATGAGTTTTTTTTTTTCAATTCAATATCTGTTCTTTTCTGTATGCTGTATTTCACAGAGAAAATCTGTATTAGATGATTGCAAGAATGAAAATATCCAATCTTGACTGCATAAGATATTTACCCTCTGCTAGTACGTAGTTGTCTAATACACACTCCCACTCGACCTTTTCGAAGACAGTATATTTCCTAATCACTGCTTGACTTCATGTACAATTCCTACTTAAAAACTCGATCAAGGACGACTGTTAGTAGATATTCCTT